>ERZ808258.161-NODE-161-length-32613-cov-3.620769_pt1 | contig 32613 bp, 26 predicted proteins | sample MGYA00521280_ERZ808258 | MGnify/ENA primary metagenome ERZ808258 (study PRJEB31516, sample SAMN03275585) | gut metagenome | biome: mammalia-associated habitat; material: feces | host: Papio cynocephalus | place: Kenya | collected 2012-07-19 ...
AAAGGGTATTCTTTGATGAAAAGTATTTACTTTTTGAACCTAATAAAATCCAAAAATTTATAAATGTCTAATTATCAACGAATTACAAAAAGTGCCGAAAATTCGCGTATTTCGGCCAAAATATTTCTTCGCCGCAAATAACGCAAATTTTCGTATATACTTCCTCACGATTTTTCGCAAGTCGTGTGAGGATCAGCTCTTCCGGAAATGGCTGTCTCGCCAGCACTATTCCTTGTCAGTACCGAAGTGCTCGTATGACACGTTTTCCGGCTTCCACTTGTCCTTGGGCTCCGTCTCGCCCTTCGGATAGCCTATGACAATCGTGCAGAAAGGTATGATGTGACTGGGCAGCCCGAGCAACTTAGACAGGACGCCGCAACGCTTCTCGTCGGGATAGGTACCTGTCCACACGGCGCCAAGCCCCATGCCGTGCGCCGCAAGAAGGATGTTCTCCGTTGCGGCCGACACGTCCTGGCTCCAGAACTCACGCACTTTTCCCTCCTTCTCATGGCTCATGTCGCCACAGACCACGATGGCCAGCGGAGCATCTTTAGCCATTGCCGCGTTAGGGGTCAGTTCGGCAATCTTCTCCAGTGTCGTCTGTTCTTTTACCACCACGAAATGCCATGGCTGGATGTTTACCGCCGACGGAGCCGCCATTCCCGCATGAAGCAGCGTGTCGATCTTTCCGTCTTCCACGGGTTTCTCCTGATAGGTACGCACCGAAGCGCGGGTCATGATGTTCCGGTAGACCACGCCCGCCGTGTCATCGCTGCCACTTGGGGCTCCGCTTGTCGCCTCGCCACCGCTCATGGCCCATCTGGCTGACACCACGACGAGAGCCGCAGCCAACACGACATTCAACAGTTTTGCTGGTTTCATCTTTTCCATCTTTATGTAGTTAGATTCTTCACTTGTTTCAAGCGGGTTGTACAAATCATGCCTGGCCGTACTTCAGCAGCGTACCCATCGGGCACACGAAACGGCAATAGGGTCGCGTCACCACAAACGAGAGGAGCAGGAACACGAGGGCTATGGCCAGTGTGACCCACGACGCTGTGGTGAAGAGGAAAGCAGAGAACGGCTCGTAGTCTGTCCAGTCGCTCCACACCCCACTCCATATGCAGAGCATGAGCAACGCCCAGAGCACCTGGCGGAACATGTCTAACCGCCTGATTGTCTTGGGACTCATCCGGACCTTGTACTTCACCGTCTGGCTTGCCAGATACTGCAGTGAGCCGAATGGGCACACATACGTGCAATAATACGATTTCTTGCCAAACAACGGATAGACAAACGCCACAAGCAGCAGGATGCCTGGGACAACCAGCGCGAGGCTGCCCATGCCCTGTGCCGCATAGCCGATGAGGGAGGTGTAGGACAGGAACGAACCGCACCAGAAGCCGAGCACCACCACATTGAGCAGTGACTGGCACAGACGATACTTCCTGTTCTTGATGAAGGGGGGGGGGGGGGCCGCCATGAGCGCGACGAGCAGTCCCGCCACATTCTTTGGCGAGAGGTCGAAGCCCGATGCCGCCGAGTGCGACGAGGCGCCACCGGCCATCTCGTCTCCGCCCGCCGACAAGCCTTTCTGCTTGGCGTAGGCCAGGCCTTTCTGAACATTCGCTATGATGGCCCGAGACGAGAACGTGGCGCCCGAGACGGCGTCGACCTTCATCCCCAGCGCGTCGTCCACACGCTTGCCCTTCCATTTGTCAAGCAGCGTGGCCGCTTGCTCAAAGAACTCCTTGGTCTCCGCATTGGCCTTGGCGCGCACCGCCACCACGGTCCCGTCTTTCACGGTAATCTCCAGGGGCACCTTGCCGCCATATCCCATGACGTCGGAGGCAAGGTCAGTGGTGTTGATGACCACCGACCCATTGTCGAGCACACGCAGCGTGTCATTGCCTGCCGCCTGGCGCTGTTCCACCCGGGGTTTCAACCTGTGGCCCAACAACTCGCCTTGCTTCACGGTCGCCAGCGAGGCAACGATCAGCAAGCAGACCACAAGGCTTGCCAGGCGCTGGATAAAATTGATGACTTTCATGTCTTTACGGTTTTCTGTATTCAGCATGCCGTCACGGCCTTCACACACGCTTCACCTGATACAGGTCTTTTCTCCTGTCCTGCAGGTTTCTGGTCGACCCATAGGTGTGGAGCTCGGAGAGCTGGCTGAGGTCGACATCAGAGATGAGGATCATCTCCGTGTTGGGCGTGGCCTCCGCGCGGCGACCGTCATAAGGGAACGCGAAGTCGCACGGTGTGAACACGGCCGACTGGGCATACTGCACGTCCATGTTCTGCACGCGGGGCAGGTTGCCCACGCTTCCGGCAATGGCGACGTAGCACTCGTTCTCGATGGCACGGGCCTGGGCGCACAGGCGCACACGGTTGTAGGCGTTCTGCGTGTCGGTCATGAAGGGTACGAAGAGTATCTGCATGCCATCGTCGGCCATGATGCGCGAGAGTTCGGGGAACTCCACATCATAGCATATCAAGACACCGATGCGGCCGCAGTCGGTATCGAAGGTCTGGATGTGGTTGCCCTTCGACAGGCCCCAGTACTTCTCCTCATCGGGCGTGACGTGTATCTTCTCGTACATGTCGACCATGCCGTTGCGGCGGCAGAGGAAGCCCACGTTGTACAGTCCGCCACCGTTGGCCTTGACGTAGGGCATGGAGCCCGTGATGATGTTGATGTTATAGCTGATGGCGAGCTCGCGGAAGCGGTCGCGAATCTTCTCCGTGTATTGCGCGAGCGAGCGGATGGCCTGGGCCTCGCCCATCTTGTTGAAGGGTGCCATGAGCGGTGCGTTGAAATATTCGGGGAAGACGATGAAGTCGGCCTTGTAGCTCGACACCGAGTCGACAAAGAACTCGGCCTGCTCCACCAGGTCGTCAATGTTCTTGTAAGGTCGCATCTGCCACTGCACGAGGCCGATGCGCACGGACGGCTTGCGCTCCACCACCTTCTGGTCTTGCAGGGGCTCGTAGTAGATGTTGTCCCACTGCAACAGGCAGGCATAGTGGCACGACTCCTCGTCGTTGGGGAGATAGTTGCGCATGACACGGCGGACATGGAAGTCGTTGGACAACTGGAAGTTGAGCACCGGGTCGTAAATCTCCCTCGCCCGCACCTTCTCGATGTACTCCTTGGGCCGCATCTTGTCGGCGTATTTGTGGAAATTGGGGATGCGCCCTCCGAACATGATGGCCTTGAGGTTGAGCTTCTCACACAGTTCCTTGCGATACTCATACATGCGGCGGCCCAGTCGCAGCCCACGATAGTCGGGGTGTATGAACACCTCGATGCCGTAAAGGATACTGCCGTGGGGGTCGTGGGTGTCAAACGTCTCGTTGCCTGTCACCTGGGCATAGGTGTGGTCGCCCTTCACCATGTCATACTTGACGATGATGCTCAGGGCGCAGCCCACGATCTTGTCATCGGCAATGATCACCACCTGGCCCTCGGGGAAGATGGTGATGAGCTTCCGGATCTGCTCATGGGTCCAAAACACGTCGCGGTCAGCATAGATGCGATGGAAAGAACCCGCCAGCTGGTCATAATCGGACATCTGCAAGTTGCGAAGTTCAATCTTACTGATTTGCCTTTTCTGTTCCATAAATATTATCCTTATACTTGATCCTATTGTTTTTGCTGAGGCAAAGTTAGCTTAAATCGTTGACAAACGAACACCAAATCATAAAAAAATGCGTAACTTTGCAAATCGTTAGGTAAGAAGACAATATGCAAAACCAATTTTCCCGCACACAGCTCCTGGTGGGCAAGCCCGCCATCGACACGCTGAGCGGTTCACGCGTGGCCATCTTTGGCGTGGGCGGCGTGGGCGGCTACGTGGTGGAGGTGCTCGCCCGCTCGGGCGTGGGCTACATGGACATCTGGGACGACGACCGCGTGTGTCTCACCAACTGCAACCGGCAGATCCTGGCCACCATCTCCACCGTGGGCAAACACAAGGTGGACGTGGCCGAGCAGCGCATACACGACATCAACCCGCGCTGCATCGTGCGCAAGCACCAGTGTTTCTACCTGCCCAGCAATGCCGACCAGTTTGACCTCTCGCAGTATGACTATGTGGTGGACTGCATCGACACGGTGAGCGCCAAGCTCGACATCATACGCCGCTGCCACGACCTGGGCGTGCCCCTCATCTCGTGCATGGGCGCCGCCTACAAGCTCGACGCCACGCAGTGGCGCGTGACCGACATTTTCAAGACCATCAACGACCCCCTGGCCAAGGTCATCCGCAAGAAGCTCCGCAAGACCGACATCAAGCACCTCAAGGTGGTCTACAGCCCGGAGGAGCCCATCGAGAGCATCGAGCAGGAGGACATCAGTTGCCGATTCCACTGCATCTGCCCCGCCAAGGACATGCGCTCGTGCACGGCACGCCACACCATTCCCAGTTCGGCCGTGTGGGTGGTGGGCACCGCGGGGCTCATCTGCGGAGGCGAGGTGGTGAAAGACCTCATCAACCGTGCCCACACCATGCGCATCGACCTCAAGCAAGACCCTGACAACGCGCATGCGCAGGCAGCGGCGGAGAAGGCGGCCGCACACCTGAAAGACTATCACCAGGAAGTAATGAGGAAAAAAGAAAAACAATCATAAGACGACTGCCTGAAGAAATCACCGACAAGATACAGGAAAGGTTCCTGCATCAGAAGCAGGCGTTATCCTTAATGGTGGGTTAGGCAAGTCACAGAAGTCTCAGATTGCGGCACAACGTACGGAAAGCCCGGCAAGTCCATAGCACAAGGCTATGGACTTGCCGGGCTTTCCTGTGGGCGCAAGCAACTTCGGAACGAAGCGTCTTACCGGTCCTTGATGGGCACATACTCCTTGGGGGTGAGGATATTCTTGTAGGCCGGGCGGATGATGCGGCGACCCTCGAAGTTGAGCTCCTCGATGCGGTGGGCCGTCCAGCCCACGATGCGCGCCATGGCGAAGATGGGCGTATAGATCTCTTCGGGCAAGCCTATCATCTCATAGATGAAGCCACTGTAGAAGTCGAGGTTGGCACAGATGGGCTTGGTGCTCTTGCGGAAGGCCGTCACACACTTCACGCCCTCCTGCTCGATGAGCTTCAGGAACTCATACTCCTCCTCGCGCCCTTTCTCCTTGGCCAACTCGCCCGCCAACTTCTTGAGCTGCACGGCACGCGGGTCGCTCATCGTGTAGACGGCGTGTCCGATGCCATAGATGAGGCCGGTCTTGTCATAGGCCTCCTTGTTGAGCAAGCGATAGAGGTAGGTGTCAATCTCATCGATGTTCTTCCAGTCGCTGATGTGCTCCTTCAGGTGATGGAACATGTTGACCACCTTGATGTTGGCACCGCCATGCAGCGGTCCCTTGAGCGAGCCGATGCCCGCCGCGATGCTGGAGTAGGTGTCGGTGCGCGTCGACGAGGTGACACGCACGGTGAAGGTGGAGTTGTTACCGCCACCGTGCTCCGCCTGGATGATGAGCAGCAGGTCGAGCATGCGCGCGTCGAGGTCGGTGTAGTCGGTGTGCTTGATCATGTAGAGGAAGTTCTCGGCAATGGTCTTCCCCTCCAGCGGATGGCGGATGTGGAGGCTGCGTCCCTGCACCGAGTGGCGATAGATGTTGTAGGCGTAAGCGATGATGGTGGGAAACTTGGCGATGAGCTCTATCGACTGCCGCATGAGGTTGTCGCGCGAGATGTCATCGGGATTGGGGTCATAGGTGTACATCTCCAGCACGCTGCGCGCCAGGATGTTCATGATGTTGGAACCCTCCAGGTCGATGATATTGACCGTGGTGCGGTGGTCGAGCAGCATGTTGTCATTGAGCAGCTCACGGAAGGCCGCCAATTCCTCCTCATCGGGCAACTGGCCCGAGAGGAGCAGATAGGCAATCTCCTCGAAGCCAAACCGCTTCTCGTGAAGCAACGGCTCCACCAGATCGTTGAGTTCATAGCCTCGATAGTACAACTTGCCCGGGCAGGGCTTGAGCTGGCCTTGCTCATCACGGTCATAACCGACAACGTTGCCGATATTGGTCAGTCCGACCAAAACACCCGAACCATCCTCGTTGCGCAAGCCTCGCTTCACACCGTACTCGCCAAAGGCCTCGCGCGGTATCTTGCACGAGTTTTTCACTTCATCACTCAGCTTATAGATCAGGTATTCTTTCTTCATCTTTTTACGCTTTTAATGTACCGGATGCCTTATTGCATAATATGCAGTTTCGTCATCCCCGTATGCAAAAGTACGAAAAAGACTTCAAACAAGAATCATTTTGCTTAAAATTATCACATGTGAGCAACATTTTTGTTCACTTTTAAGTGAATAGATAGACGAAAGCTTATAGTTTTGCGATTATTTTGCGTTCGTATATTGCATATTGCGCCACACCACGTCCGGAAAGAAAGCATAAATATGCAAGCCACAAGGCGTGGTTGCCCATGCGGCCATGCAGCGAGAGGAAGACCGCAAAGAACAGGCAGGCTGCAAAGGACGACGCCACCAGCATGCCACGTGTAGCCGTCAGGCCCACGAAGATGCCGTCATAGACGAAGGCGGCCATGCCAACCACAGGAATGAGCCAGGTCCAAAACAGATAGGCTTGGGCAGCGCCGATTACGGCCGCATCATCGGTGATGACCAACAGCAACCTGTCGCCGCACAACAGGTAGGCCACGACAAAACAGAGCGCCAACGACCACCCCCAACCGAAGAGGTGCCTGGCGATGCGGTGCAACTGCACACCATCGGCTGCGCCCCAAGCCTTGCCGACAAGGGCCTCACCCGCAAACGCGAAACCGTCCATGACATAAGAGAAGAGGGTGAAGAAGGTCATGAGCAACGTATTGACGGCCAACATCAAGTCGCCCTGGCGCGCACCAAACGACGTGAAAGAGAGATTGACGGCCACCAGGCACACCGTGCGGAGGAAGATATCGACATCGCCCCGGCTGGCTTGCCAGCGCGAGGTGGCCACCGACGGGCGAGACACCCGTGGCACCGAGCGCAGGCGTCTCGTCACCAAGAGGCCTGCCAGCAGGAAGCCGCCCCACTGCGCCACCAACGTGCCCATGGCCACACCCGCCAGGCTCCAGCGCAGCACAAAGACGAAGAACAGCGAAGCCAGGATGTTGACCACATTCTGGAAGATGGCCACCCACATGGGGATGCGCGTGGTCTGCATGCCCACCGACCAACCTGTCAGGCCGTAAATGCCCAACATGGCGGGGGCACCCCACACCACTATCTTAAAATAGGTGGACACAAACGGGCGGACCGTCTCAGAGGGCCCCATCACCCACAAGGCCAGCTCCAGCAGGGGACGCTGCAGCAGCAAAAACGTCACGCCGATGGACAGGCCCATCAGAAGCGCCCGACGCAACAACCGACGAACCCCCACTCCATCGCCGCGCCCATAAGCCTGGGCCGTCATGCCGCTGGTGCCCATGCGCAGAAAGCCCATCAGCCAATACATCACATTGAAGATCATCGTGCCCACGGAGATAGCCGCTATGTAGGTGGCCGAGCCAATGTGGCCCACGATGGTCAGGTCGACAAGTCCAAGCAAAGGGACGGTGATGTTGCTCACAATGCAGGGCAACGCAAGGCGAAGAATCTCGCGGTCGGTTTCTTTCCATTTCATGATATGACAAAGTTAGCAAAAAGACCACAAACAAAATGCGGTGTATTGGAAAATTTTGTAATTTTGCACACCAGAAGAAGGAAAACACCGTGAAAACAAATCATACATCCCCCAAGCCCCATCGCCAACCCTTTTTGCACGCTTTGGCGTGCCACTGGCGGCTGACAAGCGCCATGGCACTGCCTGTCGCCGCACTGCTGTGGATTGGCATCAGAGCCCTGCCCGCCAGCGAAGACAACATGCGGGCGTCGGTTTGCCTCGTCGACGGACAGTCCAAGTTGTGCGTCATCGTGAAAGGTGACACCATCGCCGTGGCGTCCGACTCGGTACACGGGCAAGGCGTGTGGATCAACCAGCACTGGTGGTGGCCCAGCTGCGCCGGTCGCGTGCTGACCACGCAACAAGGCAACGGGCGCACCGACCAGGGGCCTTGGCTCATTGCCGACAGCCTGCCACGCCTCATCGCCGCCCAGACCGACTCGCTGGGCGCGCTGCTGCAACGCAAGAACACAGAGCGTAAGGAACTGCAATACTACCTGCGGTGCCATGGCGTGCAGGACGAAGGCTATCAACGCATCGCGAGATATGCCACCAAGCAGGCACGTGAGACCGACTCGCTGACCACCATCTACATGGCGCTGAAGGCCCATCAGCCTTTCAAGAAGGCGCGACTGGTGCGTGTGGGCCATTACAGCGTGGCATGGAATGACGGCGACGGCTTGTTGCAGCGGGCGCAGTGTGAGCCCGTCATCACGCCTGTCGGCCAACTGGGCAAGCCCGTCATCCTGCAGACCTGCGACCACACTAAGCCATGGGCGGCCTACGCCGTGCGCAACACACCCCTGAAATTCACCCTGTCGCAAAAGATTTTCACTGTGAAGATGAGCACAGGCGACACACTCCATCACACCCTAATGGTGAGTGGCAACCTGTCGGCGGACAGACATCACGACTTTCCACGCCTGTTTGCACCAGACGGGGCTCCAGTATTTACAAACCATGGAAAATTCATAGGCGTCGTTTCTAAAGATCAAGTGAGCAAATGAAAGTCATGTTTTTCAAGACACTGAGACAGGTCGGCATAGTCGTCGCACTATTGTCCCTGTGTGGTTGCGAGATTCACACCACCGACGTGGTGACCGTCAAACAGGGTGGCACCACCTATCGGGGACAAATGGCTGACGGCAAGCGCAATGGAATGGGCGTCTTGCTGGTGGGCGACTCGCTGGCTTACAGCGGACAATGGAAGGACGGACTGCGCCAGGGACAAGGCGTGGTCACCGACTCGATGGGACGGAGCATCCATGGCGTATGGGACCACGACACCATCGTCTCGGGCACACGCCGTGACTCGGCGGGCGTGTACACAGGCGGATTCAACCGGCGCCTCATGGCCAGCGGTTATGGCGCTTACCGCGACAACAACGGAACCTACTACGAAGGACAATGGAAAAAGGATGAGCGCACGGGGTTCGGCTTCTCCTCGCAGCACCGCTACTTCCGTGTGGGCGAATGGAAAAAGGATGTCTACAAGGGTGAGCGCCTGAGCTACACCGCCGACCGCATATACGGCATAGACCTCTCAAAATATCAACATGGCAAGGGACGCAAACGCTATGGCATCGACTGGCAACGGTTGCGCATATCCCACCTGGGCACGCTGTCAAGGAAAAACATACAGGGGGATGTCGACTACAAGGTGTCGTTTGTATTCATCAAATCGACCGAAGGCACATCGGTGCTCAACCCCTACTATGCCTCCGACTATGCCGCAGCACGCCGCAACGGTTATCCCGTAGGCACCTACCACTTCTTCTCGCACCGCTCGACAGGAGCACAACAGGCCCTTTACTTTCTCAATCACTCGCACATCCAGAAAGGTGACTTGCCCCCGGTGCTCGACTTGGAACCCCTACCCTCTCAGGTGAAACAGATGGGGGGTGCCGTCGGCATGTGGCGACGTGTGAGAAGTTGGTTGCAGACGGTGGAGAAGCACACGGGCATGCAACCCATCCTCTATATCAGCCAGACCTTCGTCAACAGGTATCTCGATGCGGCGCCTGACATCAAGCACACCTACCCCGTATGGATTGCACGCTATGGCGAGTATAAGCCCGACGTGAAACTGTGGATATGGCAACTTGCCCCCGATGGCCATGTGGCAGGCATACACGGCACTGTTGACATCAATGTGTTCAACGGTTACGAGGGCGAGTTCCAGCAGTGGCTCACGAAGGTGCGGAAACGCTGACGGCAAGGTCGGGTCAACGAACCTTGTCCATGTAGACGCCACGGCCCGCATCGATGCGGTGCTTGTCGGGATCAAGCCTGTACGTGAACGTCTCTCCATCGCCAAAGTCGCAATAGAGCGTATTGCCGCGATAGTGGAAGGTGCCCTTACTGGTCTCGTCACCCTCGGTCTCGGCGATGGTGTTGCCACTAATCGTCACATCAATACCACCATAATCCGTATCGGCATGCCATGACCCTTCCACCCATGAAGGCAGCTCCTCATCGGAGGAAGAGGCTTCGGCGGTGGCCGTGTCGGCTTCCTGCTCCTCGTCTTGGATAGCGTCGAGCGGTGCTTGCCCACGCTGGTGAGAGGTGTCATCCGACACATTGACATCTTGTGCCGTGTAGTGTCTTTCCGAATCGCAATAACGAACTGCCAAAAAGACAATGGCCACACAGCAGAGTGCCGTAACCATCAAACGATGGAAACATCCGTGCTTCTTCTCGGTCGGCGGCATGACAACGGCACCGCGGGGCGGCTTGCCCACATGAGGCGGAGCGCCAAAGACACCTTGCCGACGACCCGCCGTAGCCCGGGATGTTTCTTCCCTCCGAGGCGCAACGGCCTTATCACCACCCTCTCGATAGGCATGAGAGGGGCCCGCTCCATAGGGATTGTGCGGAACGGGAGGCGGAACCACGCTCCCACCGGAAGTGTGGGTGCCAGGCATGATGGCCTCATCCCGGGAGTCTTCCGTACGATTGAGATCATAGGAGAACGGTTGCCCACAACGCGGACAGAAGCACTGGAGCGTCGTCACGCCAGGCGTCTGGGGCATCTCAAACCGATATCTGCATCTTGGACATTTCACTTCCATGGCACACTTCCTCTCTACAATGACGTTCTAAACAAACCGAACCGTGGCTTTCCTGACCACTTTCCACACATCGCCCGTGAGCTGCGCCACGCCCTCCTCAAGGGTCTCAATGTGTTGGGGCTGGCGATGGGTGTTGCCCTCGATGCGGCAAACGGGTTTCACAAACTGGCTCACGCTAATCATGGCGGTGGCGATGGCGTCGGGAGAAGACAACATCACAAAGCGGCCGTTCACCCCATCGTCGGTGCGGAGCTGATAGATGCTCTTGCCCACTGTCTCCTGCAAGGTTCCAGCGGAGAAGGTGCCGTCAGGCGAAGGCGTGGAGAAAAACCATGTGGAAGGTGACGGGGTTCCCTTCTCCGCATGCTCGATCCTCACCGTCACGTCGCTTGCCAACGGTACTGAACGGGAGGGAAAAACCGTTTGCAAGTTGTCAAACGACTCACGCAGACGCCCTGTCTCAGCGCGAAGCGCCTTCAACGCCTCGGCCTGTTGGGCGACGAGTTCTTCCAATTGATTCACGCGTTCACGGAGTGGTTGCACCAACGCTGCCACCTGCTCTTCTGTCATGTAACCCTTGTTGCCAAACATCCTTATAAGTTTTCTATTAAGTTATCGCGTATGCTGCCAATAATGGGATAGAAGAAGACGGTGTCCTCTATCTTGTCGGACGCATTGCGGTCGGTCTCGTCCTTATTGACAAAGTTCCAACCATTGAGCAGATGATGCTCCAGGTCCTTGTTGACAAGTTGCTTGAACTTGACCAAGCTCTGGTTGTCGACCAGGAACCGGTCCACCACATGCAAGTCATCACACAACTGGCAGAAGAAATCGTTGAACTCCCTGACCGCCTCCACAATCTGCTGACGCACCTGCGGATCATCCATGTCAGCATAGGTGAGACACTCCTTGGCAATGGCCGAATAGTTGTATTTCACGTGATTGTCGATTCCATCCATCAACTTGTTGAGCTGGTCGACGCTGACACAGCCGCTGGCATCGCGCACCTGCATGAGCGCTCCACGGCACGTGATCTGTTTCGGTTCCTTCCGTTCCATGACAACGGAGAAGCCATCGGCGTCATAGGGTTCCCCATAGACACGCTCGAAGATGGCCTGCGAAATCAAGTCGAGGTCACGCTTGCTCCCAACAATGTCGAGCACCTTAGAGCCCGTGCCGGAGAACATCACCGAGCGGGGCTTGTCGAAATGGCGGTGGCGCATCATGCGCGCCACATAATAAATGAGCGTAGCATAGAAGTAAAGGAACACGATCTTCAACCGCCCGTCCTCATTGAGCCTGAGATTATAGGAGAACACATCATTGCCCCCTACGGCCTTGTTGCCGATGACCGAGAAGAGGAAGGCGTTGATGTCTTCACTCTTGCGCTTGGCCGTGATGTCCTCCAGGATGCCGTTCAACTCACCGTACCGGTCATCATCGGCATCAAACAAACGCCTGAAATAGTCGACGTATTTCACAAGCATGGGATTGGTGTCGCCATGCGGCACCTCTGAGAAGCCATCGCCAAAGAGCACATTGGCCGCAAAGCGGAACGACGTGAGAATGGTGGGCTGCTGCGCATTGCTCTCAAAGACCGCCACATCGCTCGATCCGCCACCGATGTCGATGGAAGCCACCGTCGACGCTGACCCGCGAAACTGGCTACTGCCCCTGTAAAAATAATATGGCGCCACCGACTCAGGCATCTGTATGAGGTTGTGGTCATCAGGCTCGAAGCCAAACACTTCCTGGAATGTCTTGCGCCACATGTCGCCCATCTTCCTCACATTGCCCACCTTCATGGCCAATGGATAGAACCAGACGAGACGTGTCTTGCGGATATCTCCGTTCTCAAGGAGCACCTTGGATCGCATGAGCAACGCCAACTCCATGAGGTAGGCACGCACCCTTTTCGACGTGGCAATCTCGGTCGACCACTTCAGGTTGGGCACCACCCGATTGCCATAGCCTATTGACTCTTTCTCATAAGTAAAAGGTATGTTGGCATCGCCCAGCGCCACGATCTCATCAACATTCTCCGCATCAAGGCGTTCGGTCTCCGAAAGGACGGTGCGCTGCGGAAATCCATAGTCGACACCTATGTTCTTAGGCAAGAACTCTTGCTTCATGATGACATCATAGAGAATATGCTCCCCATTGTAAAGCGTGGCCAACAACCGTTCCTTGGCATCCGAACTGACTGTGAGTGGCTCGGGCAACTGCCCCTGCCGCATGCACTCCACGTGTGTGTTGGTCGTTCCGAAGTCGACGGCAAAGGTGAAAGCATCGTGCCCCTCGACATACACGGGCCAACGGGGACATACCACACCCTCACATGCCACAGCCTGACGCTCGTCGGTGAGGGAGACCGACACATAGTCGAAGAGTTCCATCAGCCGGTAATAGTCAGCGCCGACACGCTTCTCGCTCTTCAGGGAGCGCGAGCGCCTAACGGTCTCTACTTGCCGGTCGGCCAAGGTATCGGCATCCCGCCTGTGGAAGACGAGCTGCAAATGGTAGTTCTCCAGCGCTCCGAGGGCACGGTCAATCAATTGGACGTTATATTGTTTCAGGTCTTGTGTCCTCACAAAGGGGAAGACGCTGAGCGAGAAAGGCACCGTCAGGAAATGCCCCCGGTCATTGTCCGTGTCATAGCGCATGTCCATCCCCACAGCCGGCACATAGGTGCGTTCCAGGGTGACATAGTGCCCCGCCTTCTTCACGGGCACCCTAAGGATGGCCTTCACCGCCTCCTGTTGTCCGTTCTGCGTGTGTATCAACTCAAAGCGTGGACGTCCGGCTATGGTGCCCATGAGGTCTTGGACGGTGAAGTACTTGAAGAAGGTGGCACTAAGTGGCAAGAGGAAATCATTGGAATCGGTCTCACGGCTTCCAATCGACAGGTTGCCGTCGAAGAAGCAATCGCGGTCCATCGTGTAGTCCAGCTTGATGAGTGCCGGCTGGAAGAAGTCGGCTGCCGTGAGCCAGGGATACTGGTGCGAGGTGGCGGGCAGGATGCGCTTCTCCGGCTCCGGCGCATAATCGGCCGGCTTGATGGTAATCAGGTCATCCCAATCGGCCGTGATATAACGGAAGGGGTCGGTCTGGGGAGCGTTGAGGTGGTTCTGCAAGACCAAGGGCAAGCGCTCTCCCTCTGGCTGAATGGAAGGTTCGATGAGGAAGTCGCTCTGCTGGATGGCTTCCTGAATGTCGGTCGGACGGGCGCAATAGAAGGGCACGCCAAGCGCCTGCACGCCCCCGTCGGCCTGGGAAAAATGGGTGGTGAGGAACTGCAACGCCCGGTCCTGGCTGCCCAGGTCCATGGCGGTGGGCGTCCCGATGTCAGTCAGTATCTCACGCTGCATCGCAGGCGAGAGGATGCCAAAGCAGGTGATGAGATAAGCGTTGACCTCGCCACAGAGGTTTTTCAGTTCGGGATAAGCCGTGAAGAGCGCATAGAGACACTTTACAAACTTAGGCTCGCGCATGTAGAGCGGACGGGTGAGGTCAAAGAGATTGACGTTCTGCTCCACAGGGATGGGCACCTGCCCAGGTTGCGCATTGGGCGTGGCCATGAAGAGCGTGACAGGCGACGTGCTGCCGATGACCTGATTGCCATGGACCAAGAAGTAGAGTCGGTCCATGCGGTCGAAGTTGAACGCCTCCTTGTCTTGCTCCAGAAACATGGCTATGGTGTCGCCCAGCAACCGGTGCCTGGGATCAGCCTGGAGTGCCTGGAGCGCCGAGGCCTTGCTCCACTCCACCACGTGAAGCGTCGTGGAAAGTTCGGGCAAGTTGAAGAACAATTGTGCCACGTCGAGCGCATTGCCGACCAGCTTCTCGTCCATCAACTCGCCATTGAGACGCGGATCCATGGCGAGGCGACGAAAAGCATTCTTCACCAGGTCCATCTGCGCGAAAGGCGAAGGGATGGCTGTGCGCGGCTGCTCGGAGAGCCCACCGTTGGGATCCTCAATCATGTTGATCTCATCGGCACTGTATTGATTGGCGAGGGGGATCCATCCCTCTCCCGTCACCTTCTTGTTATAGGAAAGAATCTTGCTCATGATTAAACTAATCCATTGTACTTTTCGTCGACCAGGCCATCAAGCGCCTCATCGAGTAGCGTGAAAAAGCGGAGCACCGTGTCGCCCGACTGAAACCTTCCGGCCTTGGCGGCTGCCTGCGACCGCTTGTTGAGTGCGCTCAGAAGCGTCTTGTAATTGATCTCACCACCGAAGAAGCTCTTCTTGGGCGCCACCCCGTTGATGGCGTCTGCCAGTTGAACGGTAAGCAGGTTGAACGGCTGGAAGCTGCGCTGGTTGCCCGCCAGCTCCCTGAGCCATGTGCGATAGGCCACAAAAAAGTCGGCGGTCAGCGTCGTGTAGAAACTGGTGGCGAGAAATCCCTGGGTAATCTCGGGCTTATCCTGGGTATAGCCGCGCCCCACGTCCTTGCCAAACTGGTTGGTGACATACTGATAAGCCAGGTAGAACTTGGCCATGGACTTGTTGACCAACTGGCGCGTCGTCACACCGAAATCCTTCAAGGTGAGCGTCTGCTTGTCGTTGGCAAGCCCATACTCCTTGTAGATGGGGTTCTGGGCATTGCCGCCCCGGGTGACCAGTTGGTCGTCGGGGATGGAGAGAAAATCGATGATCGACAGGGCACCCACATACTCCACCACATGCGCGTCATTGCGCTGGCCGTTGCCTCCAGGGTCATTGAAATAGGGCGTGGAGGGCACCTCATCGCCAAGATAATAGCAAGCGTTGATCTTCGACATGGACAGGTCGACACCGCCTTGGCGCAGCCCGGTAAGGTTGTCGTGATAATAGAACAGGGCCGACTTGGTCTTAGAGATGAAGTCGGCACGTGAGATGGGACTGTTCTCGTCTTGCTGGACATTGAAATAGGGCAACACCGTCAGCGCACCTATCTTAGCGTCGCGCAAGTCTCCACGATTGTTGAGGGCTGCGTTGCTGGCAGCATTGCGTATGTTCTTCACAATGATGGGATAGCCTGCCGCACCCGTTCCTCCGAAGATGGACGACACGACGAAAATGCGGTCAGTCTTCTGGAAGACGTTGGAGAACTGCTTGAACTCCTCACTGTCCTTAAACTGGTTGAGGGCCACCGACCCGATATTGGGCGATCCCACAAAACCAATGTCCATCTTGGTCTGCAACTGGTCGTCAGAGAACATCATTGAGCACAACGCCTGGTTGGCCGTGTCGAGGGTGTTGAAGGAGATGAAGTCTTGAAACTTCTTCGACTCCACGGCACCCAAGTTGAAGAGGAACGTGTCGCTCAGCGATGAGCCTGCGGGCAGGATATCGCTCAACGTGGAAATCTTCACGGAGAAGAACCCCTTCGTCACATCGGCTCTCGAGCCATAGAGCGAGGTGCGGATGGAACGATACCAACGCAACAGGTTTTCCGTGCGCTTCAAGTCTTCGTTGGCCTTGTGCGGATCGACGATGATGGGTATCACCTCCAGGGACAGGGGCTGTCCGCCTCCATCGACGGGATGGACACCAGCAGCAAACTGCATGATCAGCGGGCGCATGACCCGCGATCCTGTGCCGCCTACGAGAAAAAGGAACAATCGCATATTCAGTTTGTCTTTCAGTGTGTGTGTTGAGAAATGACGGGCTTTTCTAATCCCTACTCAGGAATGGGTGTATGACGGCAGTTGGAACTCCACCAACGCATGGAGAAGCTGGCCACGACAAAGAGGACGACAGCCACAATAAAGTCGATGACGCAGAAGCCAAACAACTGTGACGTGAAGTCATAACCCATATCAGAGAACACACTGGCGGGATAGACATAGTTGGCCACTGCTGTCAGGACCGAGGCCACACCCAGCGTGATGAGCCAGTGATACCAACGGCTGAAGCTGACACTATTGATGACATAATAGAAAAGGCCTGCGGCTACCCACGCCACAGCAGCCGTCACGACTGCCACGACAAGGTAGATGTTCTCATTGTACATCTCATTGGAAAACTCCGTCTCATAATATCCGGCCTCAAAGACCGAGGATGGGAAAAGCAGGAAGAGGAGGGTCAACACCACTCCCGTACCCAAGCACAATGCATTCTTCATTTATCAAGTTCTAAATCAAGTTCAAAATAAGCGTGGTCGTCATCGGCGTTGCGATTGTAACTGTCGAAGATGCCACCCAAGAGATACTTCAGCCCGAAAGTCGTCATGCCGTCGGGCTTGAGGTCGCTGTCGGTTGACGATGCAGCTATCCATTGTGGCAGTCGGTTGAGCAGTTTGATCTTCACATCCTGCTCATGGGTGACGGCCGAGGCTTGCAGCACGAAGATGTGTGTGGCCGACCCCAGATATTTCTTTTCAGCGGGCGTGATGTCGCGCCTGTTGACCTTTCTGATTTCCTTGATGCGCACGCCATCGTCGGCCTCCACCACGTAATTGCTCACGTCGGTCAGGTAGCGCTGGTCGATGAACATGTGGCTGAGGTCCACCGCCAAGGCCAACTGTATGTCGCCCGAGTTGCGGTCGGCCTCGACTCCCTTAAGGCTGCGCACCTGGCTGTCTTGCCCGCGCTCTGGGCGGAAGCGTCCGCGCACGTCATCGTTGCTCAGCAGAAACGAGTAATAGGGCTTGTAAATATCATCGGCTGTCATGAGGCACATGTTGTCATAGCCGCGCATCCGCTCCATGTCGGCAAAGGTACGAAGGGTGGCATCGCGGGTGAGCCGAGCCATGTTGGCATTGGATGCCACGATAATGATGTAATAAGGCCGACGCCCCGCAAAGGGCTTCACACTATTGTCATAACTGTAGTAAGGGCCGTTGTAGGAGCCCGTCATGCGCACCACAAGCAGGGACTTGCGCTTCACCTCGCTCTTGAAGACAGCGTTGGTCATGCCTTCTATCTCGCTGAACACGCGCTGAGGATTGACACCTTGCATGTCACGGACCGAATAGATGAGATCGGTGACAAGGATGCTCACCTGGTCGTCGGTGGTACGGTTGAGAATATTGTCGAAGATTTGTCGGAAATCCGTATATCCCTTCTCACCCACGCTGTCAATGGTCGACTTGCCCGGCAAATTGTTTTGGAGCGCCATGACCGCCGCGCGAAACGAACCGTCTCCGTCCTTGTCATCGAGCCACTGCGCTCCAGGTAGATGTGAAACGAGGGTTGACGGCCGCCGATACCCACGAAGGCAATCTGCTTGCTGGGGCGCCGGTGCTCAAAGAAGTCGGAGATATAGTCTTCCACATCATCCACGTCCAATTGGCCGTGGTCGTAAAAATCCTTGAAATGCGCTTTGTTGCGGTCCAGGTAGTCGGTTATCTCCTGCCAGTCATGGCTGTCGACGGTCTGGTCCTTGTCGGCCAACTGCAGCAGAAGCTTGTTGAAGTCTTTCTTCGCCCCGTTGCCGCAACTGGCGACAGACAGCGCAAGGGCCAAGAGTGCAATGTGTGCGATATGCTTCATTTTTATCAATACAGACTTGTCAATTAACTATATTGATGCAAATTTATAAAAAAATACCGACACTCACCGATGACCCAAACAAAAAAAATAAAAAAGCCGTGGATTGCAATGCTTTGCTTTGGGTTTTTACTTTTGACTTTTAACTTTTGCCAAGAACATCCCCTCAAACTTCAACATTCCCTAATTGGCACTTGATCGCGCCTCAAGTTGGCACTAACCGTGCCTCGATTTGGCAGGAATCGAGGCACGGTTGATATCCATCACATACTCCACTTGAAATCGGCACCAAACTGGATGGGGTTGGCACGCTGGGCAAACCACAGGTTTTGGCCCGTGGCACTACTGTTGACAGCAAATACCTGATGGCGGTTGTCGGTGAGGTTACGGCCCCACAGGTTGAGTTGCACACGCCCCAGGTCAAAGGCGAGGTGGGCCCCGACGACCGCATAGAAGCGCTGGGCATGGGTGTTGGCCTCATCCCAATAGGTCTTGCCCTGGCCACAGACATCGGCTCCGAACGTGACGCTCCGCAATGCCGAGTGGGCCACTGGAAAGCGATAGTCAGCTGTGATGGCCATCGTATGCTCAGGCACAAAGGGCACGCGCTTGTCCTTGTAATCGATTACTGTGGCGACACCGCGGGCGCTGGTGCTGTCCTGATACTCCTCAAACACGGCGCGCGCGTATCCATAACTGGCTGTCCACGAGAGTTTGTCGTCAAAGGCGTGGCCACGCAGGGTGGCCTCGACACCACAGCTGTTGCTCTTGCCAGCATTGGTCATGATGCGTCCGAACCCATAACGGCTGGCCATGACCGAGATCTGCTGATTGCGGATACGCATGAAAAACGCAGAGAGGTCAAACTGCACGCTGCCACCAAAGAGATTGAGATGGGTGCCCGCCTCATAGTTCCAACTGGTCTCGGGCTTGAAGGCTATCGTCTTGTCGATGCGGTCATAGTCGGAACGGCTGTGGGGGATGTCATAGTCGGAGCGCTGTGAGCTGTTGGCCTGCAGCTCGGTTTGCAGGATGTCAGAGAACATCTGGATGTTGTAACCACCGGCCCGGTAGCCCTCGCTGACCACAGCGTAGACGTTGCTGCCATTGTCGGCCAGGCGATACGTCACGCCTAACTTGGGCAACAACTTGCCAAACTGATTGTGACGCTCGTCACGGAGACGAGACGAGATGGTGGCCGACGCTCCGCGCCCCATCACGTTGACAAGCATCTGCATGGCCGCATGGGTGTCATAGTCGACCGACACCGAACTCCAATCGTAGCGTAGGCCCAGGGTGGCTGTCAGGCGGGATGTGACCACAAAGTTTGATTCATGGAACGCACCCAGGTTGAAGGTGGGTGTATGGTAACTGCCTGGCACATCGCCCATGTCGGCCGTGACACTCACGCCTCCGGCTCGCTCAATGGTAGCCTTAGCCATGGCTGTGGCTGCATCGGCCCCCATGCCACTGGCCATGAAACGGCCCGCCATCGACTGCACCATGGCATTGTACATCGAACGCTGTACGGTGCCGCCTAAAAATGCGTCCATGTCGGGGTCGAAATGGATGACGCTACCGGTCTTCAGCCAGGAGAAACCGCCAAAGGCACCGACTGTCCAATTCCAAAACCCGCCCACGGGACGACGACTCTTCAACACGAGTTCTTGGGTGAAGGCGTTCTGAAACTGTCGTTCCTCCATGTGCATGTAGTCCACGGGCTGATAGTCGATGTCCATGAGCATGTAGTCCTTGAGATACTGATAGCTCGACGTCGACGTGAAATCGAAGGTGTTGGCATGAAAGCAGACATCAAGGGCGGTGTTGAAGAGGTTGCGCCGATAGTTGTTCTGCCAGTTGGTGTTGGGCTGGGCGGTGTGGCCGTCCTCGTCGAGCAAGCCATAAGGAAACCCGTTTTGGCGAACATACTGGTAATCGGCCGTATAACGGATATCCCACCGCTCAGCGGGTCTGAACATCAGCTTCAAGCGTCCGCCAGCCTCGTTGCCCTTGTCAGCGCGCCCGCCTGTGGACTGGTTCTTGTAAAAGCCATCCTGGCCATCGTAGAACGCTGCCACGGAAAAGGCAAACCGGTCGCTGACCTTTTGGTAATGAGCCACCTCCGCCTGACGCTGAAAATGGGTGCCCACGCTGAGCTTAACGTCTGTGCCCTGATAGTCCATGGGGCTCTTGGTGTAGACGCGCACCAGGCCGCCCTCGCTGTTGAGGCCATAGAGAGTGGCTTGCGGGCCACGCAACACGTCAACACGAGAAAGGTCATAGAAATGGGTATTGAAGGCCGACTTGCTCATCAAGGGCATACCGTCCACATAGATGCCGACAGCCGGAGAGTTGACACGCGAGCCGATGCCACGCACATACATTGCCGAAGTGTAGCGCGAACCGTAGTTGGGCATGGTGAAGTTGGGGACAAAGGCGGACAACTTACGCAAGTCGTCGGCACCGTGGGCCTCGGCCTGCTGCCCCGAGAACATTGAGGCGCTAAGCGGTTGCATGCGCATGCGGTACTGCTCCTTGGGCTGACTGACGACCACCACGTCGTCAAGATCGCGGACGAGGGAAGTATCTGTGGGGTTGACGATGCCAGCCTCTGCTGACACGGATCCAGCCATGGCCATGGCCATAACTGACAACATCTGCTTCTTCATGGATTGTGCTGAATGGGTTATGTATGTTATCTCTCTATTTTTCACGGTGCAAAGTTACAGCTATTCCGCCACGCAGACAATCCTCATTTGTTAGGAATTAACGGAACTTTTGATCTCTTCTGCCTTTTCCTTCGGCCGACAACCAGCCTTACCTCATTTATCCAATTACATAAAGGTGGGTTCTATAAATTAGCTTTGTCAGATTTTGTGGCTCTTTTTGAGGTCATAGTGTCAGTGAGTGAGGGAGTATAGCGGGCTATATGACCGAACGAACTGGCGCTATGAACCAAAAAGAGGCCAAAAGATGGCAAAACATAACCCCTACTGTGACTTGTTACCTAAAGGTGGTAATTTATAGAACCCACCTAAAGACAAAACAGACAATCCCTTTCTGAGACGAATCCTGAATAGTACCACCTTCACACATAAGCCCCAACGTCTCCGCAATTAGAGAAGTTGGGGCATGAGACAGAAAACTGTTCCGTCTACTCGTGGGTATAGATCCACGCTACATAGAGGACTATGGCCACAGCAAGGAGGGACAGCACGACATAAAGGACCTTGCCAAATATCTTGCGCCTTTTGCTGGCACTCAGCGTCCTACGCTTGAAGATTTCTGATTCATCCATGTGACGGGGGGGGGTATGACGATGGTGGTGGTGATGATGGTAAACCTTATGATTTTCTTCCATGCTGTTTAAGTTTGGCTGTTTGGTTGAATCGTTGTCTCAGGCTGATAAACGAAGTTAAAAGCGGAAATCCACTTCCACATCCACCATATTATAATTGTGCTTACTTAATGAACGGTCGTTGACGCGCGCAAACTCGGTGTTGACCTGTATGTTTTTGCTGAAGAGGTAGTCAGCTCCGACCTCATAGAAGGTCTTGGCGCGGCTCCAGTCGGCCGTGGGGCGATAGAGATCATAACGGGCCTTGACATGCACCTTCTGCTTGATGACTGGCGCGATGACCAAGGCATACACACCATCGGCCTTGCTGCCGAGGGCCTCGTTGACCGTGCAGTTGCTCAAGTCCTCCGACTTCTCATATGTCTTGGCAAACGCCTTGCCCGTGGCATGCACATACTCCGAGCGGAAGGTCCAGTCGTCCACCTTGTATTCGCCCGAGATGGCATAACGATGCTGGGGCAACCGGCGTATGCCTTTCTGCTCAGCACCCTGCTCGTCGGTCCACGTTCCCTTACGGCTATATGATCCCTCACTGCCGAAGAATCCGAGACGCATGCCCTTGACAGGCATCACCCACACGCCACCGATGACATCCTTCTGCTGGTCGACATCCTTGGTGTTGATGCCCTGTCCATTGAATACGCCCACCTGGTAGTGCAACCAGTTGCGGCCCTTGACCTTGAGGAAGTCGCCTTGCAGCTGCACGCCGATGTCGCGGCCGTTGGAGGCGTGCATGCCATCGCGGTCGGCGAAGCCCGCCAACTTGTTGATGGGCTGGCTATACGACATGAATCCCTGGTCAATCGGGTTCATGGGATTTTCGAATGTGAACGGGCGCTTGAACTGTCCCACCTTCACCTTAAAGAACTCATACTTCTGCCACTCGGCAAACAGGTCAACCAGTCGGGGCGAAAGCGTGTTGGTGGTGGTGTTGCCATTGAGCTGCACCTGCATGCGCCAATAGAAATCATCGGCGATGCGACCGTCGAGCATGGCACGCACCAGGCGCAGGTTGAACGAATTGGCCTTGGCGTTCTCCTGGCCTGAGTATTGGTATTGTGTGAGCGCATAACCCGAAAGGCGCACTTGCGACAACCATGAAGGCAACTTGACTTGGGCATGGGTTGTCATGACACCTGCAAGCAGCAATGCTGCCATGATTTGTTTCTTCATATTTTTAGTTTCATTAATAGATGCACTTAAAAAGTGTTGCAAATTTAGCAAATATCTTGAAGAAAGAAAAAATGTTTGCGAAAAATATAAAGACTTTCGGAAAAAAATGTATATTTGCATTGTGATAAGCAAAAATAAGATAAAGTTTATAGCCTCCTTGGGGCACAAGAAGTATCGCCAGGAGCAACGTCTCTTTGTGGGCGAGGGGCCCAAGGTGGTGGGTGACCTGCTGGAAGTAATGGAGCCACAGCTCATCGTGGCCACCCCCCAGTGGCTGGGCAACACATCCAACCACCTGGCCGCAGACAGAGCGGCAGAAGTCATCACGGTGACCGACGAGGAACTGCGCAAGGTGTCGTTTCTGCAACATCCGCAACAAGTGCTGGGCGTGTTTCACATGCCCGACAGTCCCTCCTCTGTAACCACACAGCCCAAAGGACTGGCACTGGCGCTCGACGGCGTGCAAGACCCCGGCAACCTGGGCACCATCATCCGCATAGCCGACTGGTTTGGCATCACCGACATCTTTTGCTCACAAGAGACGGCAGACCCCTGGAACCCCAAGGTGGTGCAAGCCACCATGGGCAGCATCGCCCGTGTCAGGCTCCACACCGTTGACTTGCCGCAATGGATCGCATCGCTACCGGCGGGCTGTCCCGTATACGGCACCTTGCTGGAGGGCTCCTCTCTCTACGGACAGACGCTTACGGACAGTGGAGTCATCGTCATGGGCAACGAGGGCAACGGCATCTCGGCTGCCGTCAGACCACTGATCACCCACAAGTTGCTCATTCCCAATTATCCAGAGGGGCGGCCGACAGCCGACAGCCTCAACGTGGCCATCGCCACGGCCATCACCTGCGCCGAGTTCAGGCGCCGCACATCCGCAAAATCTTAAGCCACAATGAATCATGGAAACAGAATTGTATAAAATCAGAAGTGTCCAGGCGTGCTTCCGCGCAGCCTATGACTTGTTTTGCTCTAACTTCAAGACCATCATCCGAAAGACATGGAAGCCGGCAATAGCGCTGTCGCTCGCCATGGGCTTCACAGACCTTGCCTACTGCAGTTGCCTGCCCAGCCAAGTTGGAAATGAGCAGTCATTGGCTCGGATGATGATGACCTATGCAGCCATCATGATCATCGGCGTGGTGAGCACAGGCATCTCCGTATGGTTCTTCGGAAAATTCATGGGACTGCTCAACGGACGCACTTACCATGACAACTGGCCTCGCGCCTTGCGGCTCACGGGCATCAGTATCATTGTCATATGCGCTCTGGCTGTTCTCATCGTCCTCGTCTGCGTCCCCATCATTTTCATGGCAAGCAGCGCGGCAGGCCATGCGTCCAACTCAATCGTTATCCTTTCGATTGCCCTTGTCGGCGTGCTGTATATTGCCAGTCTCTTGGCCCTTGTGCCTGTTTCTTACTCTTCCATGAAATACATGATGGAGCCCCAGCAGAAAGCGTGGAGCGTCTTCGGCAAGCCCTACCGTCAGGGTTGGCACCACTGGGGATTTCTGTTCTTGTGCGGATTCCTGTCCATCATCATCTATTCGTTGATCATGTCAGTTGTGCACATGCCTGTCGGCATCATGCTCTTGGCCAAGATCATCAGTCAACGGGGCATGGCCATGGGCGACCCAGCAGGCATCCCCGTCTTTTTCGGCTTGGCCGTTTACGTGCTTGCCGTCGCGAGCTATTTCATCTGGAGCTATTTGGTATTGGGCATGACCACCATCTTTTACTACGCCTACGGCAGCATTGAAGCCAAAATAAAAGAGACAACACAAGTAACACAAACAACAGAATAAAGCGATATGGCACAACGTCTTCTCTTCATTGACCGCGATGGCACCCTCGTGGAGGAGCCACACGACGAACAGGTCGACTCTTTCAGCAAACTGAAGTTCACACAGGGGGTGTTTCGCAACCTTGGCTTCATTGCCAAGCATCTCGACTTTGAGCTCGTCATGGTCAGCAACCAGGACGGATTGGGAACGGACGCATTTCCCGAAGACACCTTCTGGCCCGTTCACAACTTCATCCTTCAGACACTGGAGAGCGAGGGCATCACCTTCGCCGACCAACTGATCGACCGCCACTTCCCCAAAGACCACTCCCCCATGAGAAAACCGGGAACGGGCATGCTGAAGAAGTACATGGAGAGCAGCGACTACGACATCGCCCACTCGTGGGTCATCGGCGATCGTGAGAGCGATGCCGAGCTGGCGCGCAACCTGGGTTGCCAGGCGCTCATCTTAGGCAAAGATGGCATGACCTGGGACAAAATAGCCGAGATACTCTTTGCCGGCGAGCGCACAGCGGAGGTGGAGCGCAACACCAAGGAGACACAAATCCTGGTGAAGATCAACCTCGACGGATCGGGGAAGACCGACATCTCAACGGGCATCGGATTCTTCGACCACATGCTGGAGCAGATTGGCAAGCACGGCATGATGGACCTCACCATCCACACCAAGGGTGACCTCTGGGTGGACGAGCACCACACCATCGAGGACACGGGCATCGCACTGGGCGAGTGTCTGCGCAAGGCACTGGGCGACAAGCGGGGCATCGAGCGCTACGGCTACTGCCTGCCCATGGACGACTGTCTTTGCCAGGTGGCCCTCGACTTCGGCGGTAGGCCTTGGTTGGTATGGGATGCGGAGTTCCGCCGCGAGAAGATTGGCGAGATGCCCACCGAGATGTTCTTTCATTTCTTCAAGAGCCTCAGCGATGCCGCACTCATGAACCTCAACATCAAGGCGGAAGGACAAAACGAGCACCACAAGATAGAAGGTATCTTCAAGGCCTTGGCACGTAGCCTGAAGATGGCAGTAAAAAGAGACATCTACCACTACGAGCTCCCCAGCACGAAGGGCACGTTGTGACAGATGTCTCTCAGATAAAAGTGTTGCCGATAGGCGTCAGCCTTTAATCATCGACAAAAAATGCTGGTGTACCCGGAGGTCTTCGTTGAGTTCCGGGTGGAACGCCGTGACCAGTTGGTTGCCTTGGCGGGCAGCCACGATGTGGCCCTCGACCTCCGCCAAGGCCTCCGCATCACCCTCAACCTTATCTATATAAGGTGCGCGGATGAACGTCATGGGGATGTCGCCCACCGACGCAAACGGCGCCACCGTGGCGAAGCTTCCGAGTTGACGGCCATAGGCATTGCGCTTGACGCAGATGTCCATGGTAGCCAGCCGTTCACGATTCTCGCCTTCCACGGTCTTGGCCAGCAAGATCAAACCGGCACAAGTGCCAAACACAGGCAGGCCACCCTCGATGGCCTCACGGATAGGCTGGAGCAACTGGAGGTCATGGAGAAGCTTCGACTGGGTGGTCGACTCACCACCAGGGATGATCAGACCGTCCTTGGACTGGTCCCAATCAGCTAACTGGCGAATCTCAAAACTGTCGACACCCAATCGCCGAAGCATCGCCTCGTGCTCCACAAAAGCCCCTTGCAGGGCAAGCACAGCTATTCTCATACGCTTACTTTCCTCTCTCGGCCATCAAGGTCTTGATCTCATCCTCGTTGATGCCGACCATGGCAGGGCCGAGATCCTCGCTCAATTCGGCAATCTTCTTCGGGTCGTTGTAGTTGGTGACGGCCTGCACAATGGCGGCGGCACGCTTGGCGGGGTTGCCGCTCTTGAAGATGCCCGAACCGACGAACACGCCCTCAGCACCCAGCTGCATCATCAGCGCAGCGTCAGCAGGAGTGGCCACGCCACCAGCGGCGAAGTTCACAACGGGCAACTTGCCATTGTCGTGCACATACTTCACCAGGTCATAAGGAGCCTGCAACTGCTTGGCAGCCTCATAAAGCTCATCCTCAGACATGCCCGCCAGGCGACGAATCTCACTCTGCATCATGCGCATGTGTGTCACGGCCTGAACGACATCGCCCGTTCCGGGCTCACCCTTGGTGCGGATCATCGAAGCGCCCTCAGCGATGCGGCGCAAAGCCTCGCCCAGGTTCTTGGCACCACAGACAAAGGGCACCTTGAACTGCGTCTTGTCGATGTGGTAGACATTGTCGGCAGGCGACAGCACTTCGCTCTCGTCAATATAATCGATCTCGATAGCCTCGAGAATCTGGGCCTCGGCGATGTGGCCTATGCGGCACTTAGCCATGACGGGGATGGAGACGGCGGCCTGGATTCCCTTGATCATCTTCGGGTCGCTCATGCGGGCCACGCCACCCGCTGCGCGGATGTCGGCAGGGATACGCTCGAGTGCCATGACGGCACAAGCGCCAGCCTGCTCTGCAATCTTGGCCTGCTCAGGTGTTGTCACGTCCATAATCACACCGCCCTTGAGCATCTGTGCCAGGTTGCGGTTCAGTTCTTGTCTGTTTTCCATTTCTTTATTATATTTTATGTGTTTGTTGCCTATTCTTGCGTGTCGCCTGACAGTTCTTGACCATTGTTCCTGTACTCTGTCGGTGTCATGCCTGTGAGCTTCTTGAAGAACTTGGCCAAGTGGGCCTGGTTGGCAAAGCCGAAGGCCATAGCCGTCTGCTGTATGGTGTCGTGCGTGGTGGTCAGATAAGCTTTGATGTCGTCCACCAGATAAGTGTCAACAATGCTCTTGGGTGACTTGCCGGCAACGAGGCGACACACCTGGGCCAGGTAGCGGCTGCTGACATTGAGCACATCAGCGTAATGGGCAATGTCGGTCTTGGTAGACGACTCCTTCTTCACCAGCTTGATGAAGTCGGCATAGAGCTCACCACTCCGGCCTGTCAGTCGTGCGCTGCTCGACGTAAGGCTGTTGGCGAAAGCGTGGGCCTTGGCGATAGCCTCACCCATGACCTCTCCCTGGTTGAGATAGACGGCAAGCGCCGAGGCAAACTTGTTGACGCTTCCGTGCCCGACAGCATCGTCAAGGAAGCGGACATTATCACCGATATAATCGCCCAACAGCACATCGCTCTCGCGGCGCCGCATGACAATCATGTTGCACAGGGGGAACAGTTTCTGCCGTATCATCTCGATGGTCTCGGTGCCCATCAGGCGGTCGCCGTGACTGGAGAAGAGCACGGGGGCATAGACCACAGACTTGGGTTTGTATCGCTTGAGCGCACTGACCACGGCCCGCACCACCTCCGTGCTGCGGATCATGCCTATCTTGACCGTCTCGGGCATCACATCGTTGACGATGGCGTCGAGCTGGCCGCTGACAATGGCCACCGGCAAGTCGTAGAAGTGCTGGATGCCCAAGGTGTTCTGCATGGTCACCGACGTGATGACCGATACGGCCTTGGCACCCAATGCCGCAATCGTGGTGATGTCGGCCTGCACGCCCGACTCGCCAGTGCTGTCACTTCCCGTGATGGTGAGTATTGCCGTATTCTTCATCGTTCATACGTATTTACTGTGCAAAGGAAATAAAAATCGGGTTAAAATCAGCATTTTATTCCTTTTTTGATAAACATTTCTTCATTTTGGACATCAGCGGAGCGTGCCTGAGGCAAATGTTCCATTGCAAGACAAGGCCGAACCAAGGTCGGAATTTGACACTACGACTTCAGGCTCCTACTCCATAAAAGCCAAATTTCCATAAGAGCGAAAACAAGTATACTTTTTAACACTTGAAACTTGTGTTTATCCAAAAGAATTTCTATTTTTGCATAAAGGAACACGAAGACTTTTTTCTATATATATTGCTAATAGCAATAAAACACCTGAAACTAGGAAACAATGAAACAGGCTATACTCATATTAGCTCATAAAGATTTTGCAGCCTTGAAAAAGTTAATAGCTTATTTCAGGGAAGATTGTTACGTATTTGTACACATTGACAAGAGTGGAGAAATAGATAAGTCAGAATATTCTACCCTAAAGACGGATTTTTCTCAGGTCAAAGAAGTATGTAGTAAGTACTCTGTCCAGTGGGGTGGTTTTTCCATGCTAAGAGCAGAATTATTCTTGCTGAAAAAAGCTGTTGAGTATGAGGACGTTACATTTTTTCACTTACTGAGTGGCCAAGATTATCCAATAAAGCCTTTAGAAAGATTTTTGTCCACTTTCGATAGCGATAAGCCCATCAGTTTTTTAAACTTTGTGCATTTACCACATCCGAAATGGCAAAACAACAGCTATGATAGGTTCAAATATTACTACCCATTTGATTTCGTTAAAAACAACCGAGTTGAAGCACGGTCACTTTCCACAAAGTGGATTAAATTCCAAAGGAAAGTAGGCATCAGCAGAAGACTTGATTTTGGTTTCGACCATCTGTATGGAGGGTCACAATGGTTCTCCTTGCATAGAAGGGCCGCAAAGGTACTTCTTGACTATACGAAGCACCACACTCATTTATACAGAAGACTAAAGTACACATTCGCACCAGAAGAGACATACATACACACAGTTTTAGTTAATTCACTATCGCCTAAAGAGATTGTCAATATCAATTGGCGATTCATTAGATGGAAGTATGAAAATGGAAACATACCAGCAAATCTCTCCGACGAGCATTTTCATCTTCTTGCGGAAAGCCATGCCTTGTTTGCAAGGAAATTATGTGAAGGGATAAGCAATAGCCTAAAAGAGAAAATAGACAAATATCTCATAAATGATTCACCATTAATAATACACCCGTCTGGAATGTGGGAATACAATGGCTTTTTAAAATACAGCTATAATGACAAACTAACCGAGTGCATTTTTTACTATGTTAGATTTTTAGGACTTACAGCAGGAGTTGATGTCCATTGCGGTTGCGGTTATTATGTTGCCGCATTAAGACGTTTGCACATCAACATGTTTGGGTGTGATTCCAATCCATACACAGAGCAGTTATGCTCTCTCCTTTTACCAGAGGGTGATACGCTTTGTAAAGTTGAAGACTATTCTCAAGAGACACCCATTTTTTATGAATACGACTTTGCTTTGGTAAATAACATCCTGAACAGCATTAACTTAGAAAAGCTAAATTTCTTGATGGATAATCTGACAAAGGACATCATGAAATCCTTAATACTGATTTGGAACAAGGAAGACTTACAAGGCAGAAAAGCCTTAGTACACGAACATCTTTTCAAAAGCGGATTTAGGAAAAACATTTTTGCTTCTAAAGATTTTACCTACAAAGTACATGGCGTACATGAAATAGAAATTTTCGAACATTAAAAACAACTAATTATGAAAACTGAAAGAAAACTCCGAAAAATAGCTTTAAGTGAAGGCGAAGAGCGTTTACTCATGTCTTCTTTTGATGTGACAAAAGGAACAGAAGAAAATCCATATTCCTTCTTCGAGTTTTGTGATTTGCTATCAGCTGGAGAGTGGAAAGGTGGATATGTATCTTGCAATAAAGATATCACCTATGTTGGAGCAGATGAATTCATCGCTACTTCTTATGATAATTCTGGAAATCCATACGAGTTTGGCTACAATTCCGACTACGTATGGCCAGAGTCTGTACCAACTCTTGATGGCTACTTCGCTAGTGTCTTTTCATTCATGAATGCTTCAGCTTTGAATGACATTCTCAAACAAAAAGCAGAAGAAGCATCAGATTCCGCCAACAAGAACCTAGACATAAAGAATGATTGTGTTTTCTACACAGATTTACATTACTGGCAATTCAACGGACTTAGCTTCACTTTCAAATACATCTATTATAATATGTATGTGTTTGTTGAAGTTTACGTAGGATCTGACAATAATATACCAGAAGGGTATACTGCACGATTCTGTTTAGATGATTTCGAGGGCAACTACATGGAAACACCGAAATTTAAAATATCCAATCAGAAGGCTCAAGCTACGCAAAAAGTAGGCACATTTCAGTATGTAAAAGACAAGAACTATAGGATGTTCATCAAAGTCTTTCATAATGACAACATTATAGAAACAGCCCAATTACCTTAGCTTTTGTGGCCTAATCTGAGTTTTTTCATTTTAGGCACTTCATCTATATCTGTTGGATTTCAATTCTTTTGCCCATGAAGACTACAAGTAGTTTCATACTAACTTTAGCAACCTTTGCCTGCATATGTAGCTGGCAAAGCAACGTCTATGCACAAAGAACAGACATTGAGAAACGCTTGTCCACCGCTCCTGTGCAGGAGAAGCCGTACCTGCACCTGGACAACAACTGCTACTTCTTAGGCGACACGATTTGGTATAAGGCATACTTGGTGGAGGCGGGCAACCTACGACCGACGGCGGAGAGCCGCATCCTCTATGTGGAACTGGTGGATCCTGAGGGGCATATCGTAGAGCGGCATCGGCAATACATCGGGCGGCCCGATGCCGACCATGGCAACTTCGCCTTACCCGACACGCTCCACTCAGGCTATTATGAGCTCAGGGCCTACACCCGATGGATGATGAACTTCTGCGTGACCGAGCGCCCCTACAACCGCAAGGACCGCGAACTGTTTTATAATCGGCAGATGGCCAAGGACTTCTTCCGCGACTACGGCACAGTATGGTCGCGCGTGATAGCCGTGTATGAGCGTCCCGAGAAAGCGGGCGACTACAGCGACCGTCAAATGATACCACGCCCCAGACAACGGGCCATCAAACCCAAGAAGCCGAGCCTTAACGTCAAGTTTTACCCAGAAGGCGGCAACTTGATCGCTGGCACACGATGTCGGGTAGCCTTCGAGGCTCTCAACGAAGAAGGCGAGTCTGTGAACATCACAGGCAGGGTGGACGGACAAGACATTCGAGCCGACTTCATGGGACGCGGGGTCTTCGACTATGATGTCCCCAAGGAAGGAAAACCACAGGCAACGTTTGGCTATCAAGGCGAGAACTATCGCTTTGCGCTGCCTGGCATCCAGCCGAAAGGACTCACCTTCCGCGTCAGCGAGAACGACGTAGCGCTACAAGGCCAAGGACTCTCGACAAGACGCCTCAAGGCGGCCTTCCTCACCAGGGGCGTGCTGCGTAGCCTTCTGGATGTGTCGCTGGACACCAAAGGCGAAGGCACGCTTCATTTCGACAGAAGCCAACTGCCCACGGGCGTATGCGACCTCGTTGTCTACGACGAGAAGGGCAATGTGCTGGCCGACCGTCTGTTTTTCGTCAACAGCCATGACTACGACCAGCGCCGCATCACAATTGAGGGCACAAAATCCCAGTACCAGTTATACGAGAAGGCCGACTTGACGCTGAAGGCACCAAGAGATGTGCGGACGCTCAGCGTGGCCATACGCGACCAACGGGGCGTGGACGCGTCGTACGACAGTGGCACCCTGCTTACCGACATGTTGCTCACCAGCGACATCCAGGGGTTTGTGGCGCAGCCCGATTATTATTTTGAGCGAGACGACAGCCTGCACCGCGCTCGTCTTGACGTGTTGCTGATGGTGCAGGGCTGGCGGCGTTACGACTTTAAGGAAATGACAGATGGCAAGCCACTGCGCTACCATCCTGAGAAGAACATCGAGACAGACGGCGCTGTCTACAAGGCTCCCGTCGTCGACCCTATTGAGCCCGATGAGCTGCCCCTTTGGCGAGACGGCGTCTTCGGGTGGACCTTTGATGAAGTTGCCAACACAGCAAACCTTCCAGCATTTAAGAGTTGGTTAGTCACAGGAAAAATGGTAGGAGAACAGGGTGCTTTGGCTGAAAAGGAGCGCGGTGTGTTGCTATCACAAGCCAATCTGGAAAGCAAACCGGGAAACGGCTCATCTGAAGACACGCAAGACTACACCACTGGTGAAGAGCAAGAGCAGGATGTGGAGAGAGATAATGGCTTCAACCACCCTGGACTGAAACACGAGGTCACCATAGAGGGCGAGATGACACTCTCTGGTACCAAGGGAGAAAAGTCGACACCCTTCACGATACAAACCACGAATGGC
>ERZ808258.162-NODE-162-length-32429-cov-3.285538_pt1 | contig 32429 bp, 17 predicted proteins | sample MGYA00521280_ERZ808258 | MGnify/ENA primary metagenome ERZ808258 (study PRJEB31516, sample SAMN03275585) | gut metagenome | biome: mammalia-associated habitat; material: feces | host: Papio cynocephalus | place: Kenya | collected 2012-07-19 ...
ATTTAAAGCGGCTAAATCAGTAAAATGGGTGCGCAGCAATTTTATATATTTGGGGCCCAGTCCGGGAATATCTGCTAGTACAGAATGGAGCATACCTTTGCCACGCAAGTTGCGATGGAAAGTAATGGCAAAGCGGTGGGCTTCGTTGCGCAGGTGGGTCACCATATTATAGGCTTTAGAATTAAGCGGCAATAGAATAGACGTTTGGCGTCCAGGTAGGAAAATCTCTTCTTGGCGTTTGGCTAAGCCAGCTAAAGCAATACTTTTATCTAAGCCAAGTTTTTCCAAAATGGCTTGAGCTGCACCTAGTTGGCCTAAGCCTCCATCTACAATTATTAAATCTGGAGTTGAATCCAAACTTACATCTTCTTTAGCTAAATTATCGGTATTATTGTCCTGTAAATTTCGCTTGTTTTGGCAAAGATGGCTCAACCGACGTTCCAAAACTTGGCTCATCATAGCAAAGTCGTTAGGTTCATCCATGCCCTTTATTTTAAATTTGCGATAGTGAGAGCGATGGGGCAGCCCGTGTTCAAACACTACCATAGAACCGACGGAGAATTTGCCCTGAATATTGGAAATATCATAACATTCCATACGCCAAGGTGTGTGGGGTAAGTTTAAAGCGTCTTTTAATTCACTTAATGCTTCTTGGCGCAATTCTCGTTGTGAAGGGGCATGTAATTCGTCGTCTAGAAAACGCTTGGCATTTTCTTTAGTGCCGAGCAAAATTTGTTTCTTCTCACCTCGCTGAGGTTGCTCAAATTTGACTTTGCGTTTGGCCATCTCGCTAAGCCAAGTTTGGAGCAATTCTTTATTGCTAGGCTCAGTTTCCACAGCGATAAGAGCTGGTGGACGGCCATTTTCGCTATAATATCGCTGAATAAAGTCAGCTAAGTCTGCTTCATGTTGATTATCTAAGCGCACTTCCAAAACAAAGTTTTGCTGCCCTTGCAATTTGCCTTCTCGAACTTGACGCACAACTGCTGCACAAATGGAACGTCCTTGATCATAGGCTAAACTTATATAATCTTCGTCTAAATCACTTTGCAAAAGAATTTGCTGCTTTTGATCGAGAATTTCCAAACTTTGCAAAGTATCGCGCAATTTGGCGCACTCTTCATAGTTTAATAAAGCAGCTTGCTCAGCTATCTCTTGGCGCAATTGAGCAGCCAATTTGCTAGTATGGCCACTTAAAAACTTAGCCGCTTTTTCTACTTGAGAAGTATATTCTTGAGCGCTCACATATCCAGTACAAGGAGCGGTACATAAATTTATATGATAATAAAGGCAAGGACGCTCACGCTTTTTATCTAGCTTTTCTTGGCAAGGACGCAATTTGAAAAGCTTTTGCACGGTGCTTTTAGTGCGTTTAACCGACATAGCTTCGCCTGCATAAGGGCCAAAGCAAGTGCCGCGCAATTTGCCATTACTGCGTACTATGCGCAAACGGGGATACTTTTCAAAAGTGGTTAACTCTAAATAGGGGTAACTTTTATCATCGCGGAAGAGGATATTAAAGTAAGGACGGTGCTTTTTTATAAGCACATTTTCTAAAATGAGCGCTTCCATCTCCGTATTGACAGTTATGATGTCAAAATTGCGCACCAAACTCACCATCCAGCGAGTTTTTTCCGTCAAATTTTTAGAATGAAAATAGGAGCGAACTCTATTTTTCAAACAGGCCGATTTACCAACGTAAATTACGCGATGGCGTTCGTCTCGCATAAGATAGACGCCCGGACAAGAGGGGAGCGTCTCCAACTTTTCCTTTAAAAAAGGATGAATATTTTCTACGCTGTCCGGGCGTTCTTCTTCTGTAATTACATTTTGCGGACGCGGCAACTTAGGAAGAGCTTCTTCTTTATTTTCTACCTTCGTTTTTTTTACGGAAGATATCGCTAATAAAGCATCTCCAACCGCATCGGCTCGCCTTTTATTCCTTGACATAAGCTATCTTAAGAGGACTTGCTTTTGACGAACTAGGTTAAATATTAGCCTATTGTACGTCGCGAGTAATCTTATTGTCTTTTTTGATCTCTTCTTCAATCTTAGCGCGTAACTTAGCTTCTTCAGCTTTGTCAACAGCGGTAAGCTTGGCAATAGTAGGATCCTTTTTCCAAGCTTCGCCCTCTTGTTGGGCAGCTTTTATATCGTCTTGGCTAAGTTCAGCAGATAATTTATGATCTACTAAAAATTGAGCTTCACGAATTGCTAATTTCAATTGCAAATCGTTATCGGAACCTATTTTATTGGTAGGTCTCGATTCAAAGGCAATATCCGGCTTAATACCTTTAAGGTGAATATCCTTATCTTTAGGAGTAAGGTAGTGAGCTATAGTTATTTTTAAAGCGCCACCATCACTGAAAGGCTGCAAACCTTGGACGCTGCCTTTTCCGTAGGTAGTTTCGCCCACTATTAAAGCGCGTCGATAGTCTTTCATAGCACCGGAAGTAATTTCCGAAGCGCTGGCCGAGAAGCGATTGACCAAAACGACCAAAGGCAACTTGGTACTGTTTTTGGAATTGGAGAAATAGGGCTCGCTGTAATTCAGACGTGGGTTAACTACGCTGGTTACTAAGCTTTTATTAGGCAAAAATTCAGAGCACAAACCAATAGCTGCATCGATATAGCCGCCGCCATTATTGCGCAAATCTACTATGAGGGCCTTAGCTCCATCTTTAACTAGATCGTTTAAAGCGGCGCCAAATTCTTGGGTAGTTTCTGAACCAAAGAAGCGTACTCGCAAGTAACCTATATCGTTAGGCAACATTTTGCCATTGACGCTAGGCACGTGAATACTAGTGCGTTGCAAAGCCACTTCAAAATTTTTGCCGTCGCGTTGCATACTCAAAACTACTGTGCTGCCCACTTTGCCCCTAATCATAGCGGCAGCTGTGTCCATATCTAAACTGCTAGTTTTTTTGCCGTCGATAGCCATAATTTTATCGCCAGGACGTACATCTTTAAGAGCAGCCGGTGTACCTTCGATAGGTTCGATAACAGTAAGCTGGCGGTTATTTTGCCAGTCAGCTTCCAAATAGATGCCCACTCCACCGTAATCGCTGGCTCCCAATTGCTCTTGAAGTATCTTTACATCTTCCGGAGGCAAAGCCATGCTAAAAGGATCATTGATGGCGCAAATCATGCCATTTAAGGCGCTGTATAACAAATAAGTATCGGTAAGAACAACTGGCTTGCCATCAGCGTCTTTTATTATTTCCGAGTCGTCTGTATCTAATTCGGTTTTATCAGAATTGACTGAGTCGCGGCTGACCGCTTGCGGATCCTTAAGTACTTGTTTCTCTAAAGATTGCTCACTGTCAATGTCGTCTTTTTCGGCCTTTTTGTCGTCAGCTTTGATGCCTTTGGCTTTTTTGTCGTTGGCGTCGAGTTCAGCTAATCTAGTTTTGATGGCTTTTTCTAATTGCCGACGGTGAATAAAGCGCTGATTTTCAGGCAATTTAGCTATTCTGGCCAAAGCTTGCTCAAATTCTGTATCCAGAACTTGCAGCAACTCTTTGTCGCTCATTTTCTCGATCTTGGTTTCATCGAGTTTAGCTACGCCCAAATCTCGGTGGCCGAATTTATCTAAGCAATAGTTGATGCCTTCCAAGGCTCCGTTGACTAACTGAGCTGTAGACACTTCGCGAATATATTGCTTCTGAATGGAAGCTAAAGAATCGCGTAAGGCTGAACCAGCTATTAAAGAGCTTGGATGAGTATCTTTATTCTGGCTGCTGAAGTCTATTTTGGCTGCAGTCAGATCGATAGGAATTTCTCTGGAATTTTCTTTGGGCTTACTATAGAGAAAGAGAAATGGCACTATCAAAATCACAATGATAATGCTCAAAAGAGAGTCGAAAAGTATCTTCCTTAGTCTGCTTCGAGAAGCAGATCCGGACTTAACAGTTGTGGATTCAGACTCTTTCTCAGAGACCGCTTTCACTGTAGTTAAGTCCGAGAGTTTTGCCTTCGATTCTGTGCTTTGCTTTATTTCTTCAGCAGCTTTGTTACTCATAATTTTTATTGGCCAAACTTGGATTTAATGATAAAGCGGAAATTATGCTCTTTACCGTCAGTAGTTTTTACCGTAACGTTATCGACAACATTTTCGCCTTTTACATCCATAACTCTCTTGGTAATGGTGTAAGAGCCGGAAAGAGACTTCTCAATATGGGGAAGTTCATCAAATATGCCGTTTACTGAAATAAAAGTATCAGCTTCGGCAGCTTCTTCTTGCTTTTTAGCACTTTCTTGCTGAACTTTTGCTTCGGAAGCGACAATTTCCAAAGCTTTTTTCAGCTGAGTATCTTTCTCGCGCTCCAAAACGAGTTCATCTTCCATCTTTACTTCCACATCTGGCTTCAGACCAGCTTTGTGGATGTCGTGACCGGCTGGAGTATGATAATGGGCGGTGGTAATCTTAAAAGCAGAAGTTTTGTTGGCTGGGAATTGGTAAGGGAAAAGCTTTTGTACACTACCTTTACCAAAAGATTTTACGCCTACAAGTTGGCCGCGTTTTAAGTCGCGAATGGCGCCAGCGGTAATTTCTGAAGCGCTGGCTGAGTTGCTATTAATCAACACCACCAAGGGTTTTTGGGAAGAGTGCAAATTAGGGCGTGAGTAAATAATTTGTTCATGATCGGCGCCGTCGACAATAGATACGATACGACTGCCAGTTTTGACAAACTTGGAGCAAACATCGACAGCGGCAGAAACGTAACCGCCGGAATTGTTGCGCACATCAATAATGTAGGCTTGGCATCCTTGTTTTTCTAAATCGCGGACAGCAGCTTCCATTTCGGCGTTGGTACTTTCGCCAAAAATACCCAAAGCTAAATAACCGACTTTTACGCCGTCTTGTTCGATAACTTCATGCTTTAAAGTATCTACGTGGATAACTTCGCGAGTTAAGGAAACGTCGAAAACGTGGCCAGAGCTAGGGCGACGAATAGTCAGCTTAACAGTGGAACCAGCTTCGCCGCGCAAGAGCTTGGAGCACTGGACTAAGCTCATACCATAAGTGGATTTGCCGCTTATATGGGTAATTTCGTCGTTATTGCGCAAACCAACTCGAGCAGCCGGCCCTTTTTCCATCACTTTATTGATGACTAAAACGCGGCTGTTGGCTGGATCTTTTTCGTCTCCGCTTAGACCCATAACGATACCTATACCGCCAAAATTGCCTCCGCTCATTTGTTCGTTGAGGTTCTTATACTCGTCAGGAGTCATGTAGACTGTATAAGGATCGTCGGTCGCTCTCATTATGCCTTTAAGAGCAGCCATAGTCAGCATCTGATCTTTCATTAACTGAGGATAGGTGTTGGCCGCTTTGATAAATTGAGAGCGTAACGATTTATTGGCTTCTTCAGGAGTAGCGTCGACGTCGATTTGCTTAAAGAAATCGGAAGTGAGCTTGTTGTCCTCCATAAATAATGTCATGGCATCGAAAGCACAATTGGTAATTTTTCCCGGCTTGGCTTTTTCTCTGGCTTCAGTTTTGACCAGGAGCAAAGCTTTATCGAGCATCTCCAAAGCGCTGTCCAAGTCTTTTTGGGAGACTTTGTTGACGGGAGCTTTCTGGGCTGCTGTTTTGCTAACTTTGGCTTTAGTTTTGTTGCTTTGTTTGGCTTTTTGAGCCAAAGTATGCTTGTAAACAGAATGCTGAGCCGAAGAATCTTGGGCAGTCCGATTTTGATCAGGCTGAGCGCTTACAGGCAGAGAAATAAGCATAGCCAAAACTGCAGCGGCGGCAGCCGGAACAAAAGTGTGCTTTAAATTCATGGTGAATTCTCCTGAATCGAACCTGGAGCGGTAACAAGCCGCTGTGGTGAATCTTTTTCTTATAGACTTTGCCCCTCGGTAAGGCTGGGCAAAGATCGCGAAGTCGCGAAATATCGTCGATCCCTTTCGCTAAGAAAGGAAAAAGCCCTTATTTTAGTTCTGAGATCGTTATTTTTGCTTCATTAATTCCTTTTGCAACAATTCAAAAGCTTTTTTCAATTGTTTGTCTTGCAAAGGTCGATAACGCAAACCAAAAGGAGCTTGAATTACATATTCGGGAATTAACCCCGATTTGCCCAAGTCCAAATTGTCTGGCGTCCGATAGTGAGTATAAGTCACTTTGCAAGATGAAGTTTCTCCTGGAGGGAACTCAAAATTATAAATTTTTTGTGAACTATTCTTGCCAAAGCTAGCCGAACCAACTAAAAAAGCTGCTTTGTGGGCTCGCAAGGCGCCAGCGGTAATTTCTGCTGCTGAAGCTGTTTGCCCATCAATTAGAACGGCCATAGGCTTAGCTGGGTGGCTATTGCGGTAAGTATAAATAGTTTTTTCACTTTGGCCATTTTTGTCGACCAGTGAGGCTATAAGGCTGTGCTCTGGCAAAAATTTAGAGCATAAGTCTCTAGCAGCGTTGGTATAACCTCCTGGGTTACCACGTAAATCCAAAATATACCCTTGGCATCCTGCTTTTTCTAAGGCGATTAGAGCACGTTCAGCTTCAATATTAGTCGAGCCATTAAACATATCGACTCTGAGTAAACCGATTTTTAACGGAGTCACTTTCTCGGCAAAATCACTGGAGCCACTTTCTGAAGTCGATTGCGCTGCAACTGATGGATTGGCAGTCGATTGACTGACAGTCTCTTCGGTTTCTGTTTCAGTGTCGGAAGTTGCTTTTAAGTCAAGATTTTTGACCGAAAATCGACTTTGGGTATCAATATAAAGAATTTGTCCCCAAGCAGCTGGAAAATGGACTTCGGCTCTGGTTAAGAGCAACTTGCGACTGTCGGTTCGTCCCATTTTACGCATTAAGTCAGTGATGTAAGTTAGCGAAACTTGGCTGCCATTAGGGCCGCGCATAAGTTGCAAGCACTGTTGCGGATTTAGTTTAGCTAAGGGCTTATCATTAAGGGCGATAAGCTCGTCGCCTTGGCGCAAACCTGCTTTCAGAGCTGGAGAATCTGGGGCTAGCGTGGCTACCACAAAATGGGAATGTCCCTGAGAGTCGCGGCTAGGAGTGAGTACTACGCCTAAGCTGCCAGAGTAGTCGCCGCTTAAATAATTATTTAAATCGTCGTACTCGTCCAAACTGGCAAAAACGGTGTAGGCATCTTCGGCCGAATCGGTAATAGCTTGGGCTAAACAGACCGTAAACTTAGGATCGTTGCCTAATTCTGGGCAGTGCTTGACGGCTTGGCGATACAGCGAAGTTATGTTTTGCAAAGCTTGCTCACGCTCTAAATTAGCGTTGTTGGCTTGGTATTCAGATAGCCATTGGCTATCTAAGCTGTGCTCTTTTAAAAACTCCTGGGCCCCTTCCAGCACAAATTGCCAAACTTTTTGAGGAGAAGGTGGCTCAATGGCGTTATCCAGCAAAATATTAAAAGTTTGGCCTAAAACGTCGCAGCTCACTTCTTCTAAGTTGCCAAGCTTTTGAGCTGAGCTTTCGAGGCTGTGAACTGCTGTGGCTGCAGGGAGGGAAGGGGCCTGCGCTTTAGGTGCAGCGGCGTCGTCCGCGTTGGTAGCGGCGGCTGCGTTTAGAGGCGAGCCATTTAGAACCAAAGCCAGAAGCAACGAACCAGCGGTTCGGAAAAGAAAATTTTTAGCTTTAAAACTGCTGGGCTTAACTATAAAATTTTCTTTGGCATTAAAGCTGGGGAAAAGATGCTTAGGCATAGAGGCCTCCCTTTCTGGCTTTGGTTAGGTGTAGGCTCGCTAAATGAAGCCTAAAGGATCGACAGGCTCACCGTTTATGCGCACTTCAAAGTGGAGGTGTGGGCCAGTAGAATTGCCTGTAGAACCTACGGCAGCAATTTGTTGGCCTTTGGCCACCGACTGGCCGTAGGATACGTACAACTCGGAACAGTGCGCGTAAAGGGTGCTGTAGCCGCCGCCATGATCGATAATAATGCAATTGCCATAGCCGCCCATCCAGCCCGAGTCGATGACGACGCCGCTGTCAGAAGCGAGCACAGGGCTGCCGTAATAGGCGCCAATGTCAACGCCAGTATGGAAGCGCATTGTGCCGAATATGGGGTGAACACGATAGCCAAAGGGGGAAGTGATTGGCCCTTGTGCTGGCGTCAGGTAGCGCCCAGTGCCCCAAGTGCGCGTACCAGCGTTGGGAGCGGTGGGACGCATAATTATTTGGCTACGGCGCACAGTCGCTTGGATCTGATTTTCCAGCGCTTGGGTGCTGTTTTCTAGTTCGCTGACGTAAGAACTTAAAGAATCGCGTTGGCGTCTAGTATCAGCCAATAAAGAGGAACGTGTCTCTTCAATTTGTTGCAATTTTTTGACGCGATTCTCTTGAGCTTCTTTTAAGTCTTTAATTTGACGCACTGTGCGTTCAGATTGAACTTTTTTTACCTCTAACTCTTGTTTGAGGCTGCGCACTTGGCTGACCAATTGGCGATCATTTTCGATAATCAACGACAGATAATAAGTCTGGTCGATAAAATCGGTAAAGCTTTCTGCTCCTAAAAGGACTACCAAATAGCCGACGTCACCTTGCAAATAGATCTCTCTAAGCCTTTTTCCCAAAACGCGCTGAGCTTTACTATATTCCTTAGTAGCTTCGCCTAAGCGTTTAGTAATATTTTTCAATTGCTTTTCAGCCGCTTGCAAGCTGACTTTAGCTTCGCGATAAGCTTCGCGACTATATTGCAAATCGGCTTGGGTATCACTCAGCTGCTGCGAAAGATCGCGCTCGCGTTCATTGATTATATCTAAGCGTTTGCGTTGAGCAGCCAACTGACTTTTCTTTTGACGCAATTGCGAATTGGGATCTTGAGCTGAAGAAGCGTCAGAATAAAAGACAACCAGGCTAAAAAAAACAGCAACTAAGAGTAAAAGACTAAATTTGCGGTGTATACTCAACAAGTCAAGTACCTCCTCAAATTAAGCTTTCAAATAACGGTTGACGGAAATAAAACTTCCCAAAGCACCTACTAAGCAGCCCATAGTAATTAAGCCAATATTAAGGTAAGGCATAATGGCACCGGGAGGCAGAATAGGTAAGAAAGAAATACTTTTTTGCAACTGGGGAACGACTATGCGATAAGAAACGTCTATTAGCACTGAAGCTAAAGCGGCGCCAATTACACCTTGGGTGACGCCTTCTAAAATGAAAGGCCAGCGAATGAACCAATCGGCTGCGCCTACTAATTGCATGATGTCGATCTCTTTGCGGCGAGCGAATACGGTTAAGCGAATAGTATTGCTAATAATAAGCAAACTGGAGGCAAAAAGCATAATCAAAATAATTAAACCAACCATACGAATGATATGGTTAAGCTTCATAAGTTTTTGAGCTTCTTCGCGGCCGTAATCTACTGTAGCGACATTGTCTATTTGAGCCAACTTATGAGCTACAGGCTCTAAGAAAGACGGATCGTCTACCGGAACTTCGAAGGCGTCGGGCAGAGGGTTGCTTTCCAAGTCGTCCAAATCGAGTTTGGCATTTAAGCGCTTGCGCAGCTTTTTAAATGCTTCATCTTTAGGCACGAAAGTTACTTTGGTTACGTGGCCAATATCGTAGGCGGCACTTTTAAAACTGTTGACTTGCTTGGCATCAAAATTTTGGCTCATATAGACTTTTATTTGCATTTCGCCAGCCAATTCGTCAGCCAAAGACTCTAAATTGGCAATAATTAACACAAAGAAGCCTAAAATAAGGGCCAAAATCATTACTGTGGAAATAGAGGCCACGCTCATCATAGGATTATGGCGCATATTGGTGAGCACTTCGCGCAAGAAGCACTCTAAGTAGTAACCTCCCGAAGGGCCGCGCCTCTTTTTAACTGGTAAATCTTCTTCATCTAAAACTTCGTCTACTGTAGGCGTTTTAGAGAGAGAAGGCGAGGATTTTTCCGCAATGGGAATAGGCTTTACGATTACTTCTTCATCGTCTTCTACTTCTCTTTCCACAGGGACGCTTTCTATGATGAGTGGTGGTTCCTGAGGCTTTTTATCTTCACTGCGCTCAGCTGGCCCTTTTACCGCTTGCATAGAGACAGTGCGATTTTTGTCATGCTCTCGACGAGCTGATTGATTCTCGGAAGCTTTAGCTGCAGCAGAAGCAGAACGACTAGTTGCAGAAGTTTTCTTCAATTTGCTACCGCTGGGATCAAGTTTTGTTTGCTCAGCTTGAGGAGAAATGTCGATAAATCCTGATTTAGGCGGAATACTCATAATCCGAAGCCTCCGGCCGCTAAAGTTTCTTTAGTAATTTCAGTAGTGAAATACATACCGCGGGATAAATCTTGGGCCACTTCGCCGTGTTGCATAACCACTACGCGCTTTTGCATAACGTCGACCATTTGCTGGTTGTGAGTAGCTACTATAACAGTAGTGCCGCGAGCATTTACCTTGGAGAGAATTTGCATAATGTCCCAAGAAGAGTCGGGATCGAGGTTACCAGTAGGCTCGTCAGCCAAAAGGATGACAGGATCGTTTATTAAGGCTCTAGCTATAGCCACGCGTTGTTGTTCGCCTCCAGAAAGTTGGCTAGGTAAACGATCCGCTTTTTCGCGCAAGTTCACCAAAGTGAGCGCTTTGGTAACTTTACGGGGAATAACATAGCGGCTAGCTCCAGTTACTTGCATGGCATAAGCCACATTTTCAAAGACCGTTTTATGACCTAACAAGCGGAAGTCTTGGAATATTACACCGATGCGGCGGCGTAAATAAGGAATTTGCGAGCGCTTCATATCGCTAATCTCTTCACCGTTAACGTAAACTAGTCCGGTAGTAGGATCGTTTTCGCGATAAATCAACTTCATAAGGCTAGACTTACCCGATCCCGTTTGGCCTACCAAAAAGACGAACTCACCATGCTTAATGGAAAGATCGACGCGGTTTAAAGCTCTAGTTCCGTTGGGGTAAATCAAACTTACGTTATGTACCTCGATAATAGGATCTTCTGCTGTGGGATTCATAAATAAATGGCCTTCGTTTATACAAAAAATCGCTATTGAATTGCCTAAAAGCAGAAATAAAGTCACTTTTAAGCAATTCAACTTTAGAAATTAAGCGACGCTTGATTCCTTAGCCTGTTCGGCTTTGTGTTCTTTCCAAGCGTGAATGGCCACGGGAAGAACTGATAAAATAATAATACCAACCAGAGCTTTTTCCAAATGTTGTTGCACAAAGGGAATCTGGCCGAAGAAATAACCTACGCAAATCATGCTAGTTACCCAGGCGATACCGCCTATACAATTGTAGGAAATAAAGCGAGGATAATGCATATCGGCTACGCCAGCTACTGTAGGAGCAAAGGTGCGAACAAAAGGCATGAAGCGAGCCAAAATAATGGTCATACCGCCGTATTTTTCATAGAAAGCTTTAGTCTTAAGCAAGTGATCTTTACGGAACCAGCGACTTTGTTCGCGCTGGTAAAGAGCGTGGCCAGCTTTTTTGCCTATCATATAACCTACCGAATCTCCCAAAACGGCCGCTATACACAGCCAGAAAAGTACATGCCACACGTTAAGCAATTCCGGCTTGGTAGCGCAAACAAAACCGGATACAACCAATAAAGAGTCGCCGGGAAGGAAAAAGCCTACCAGCAAGCCTGTCTCGGAGAAAATGATAATAAACAGAATAGTTAAGCCGCCCCAAGCGATGATATCCTGTATTCCTTCTATGGAGAAATAATGGAGCAAACTCTGTATAAATTCCATTTTAGTAATGTTCCTATCTTTTTAAGGGCTAAACTTGGTTGCTTTTTTTGTTAAGCCAACTATAAAAAGTGGCAACAAAACAAAAAGTGGCAACCAAACGCCGGGCCCTGCGTTCTGCGACTAAGTAGATTTTGCCTGTTATTTTAGCCGTCGATCATTTCCTTTTCTTTTTCAAACATGTCGCTAATTTGTTGCCTAGCTGTAGAGCCTGAGGTAGTAGCTCCGTCCAAAGAATCTAAGCCCAAAGAACTGAAAGATACTTTGGTGGCGAAAGTTTGATTATGAATTTCTGCGGCCAATTTTTCGGCAGTTTTTTTAGTACTATCTTCCAATTTTACTGAGGAAGAAGAGAGCACGCTGCCATCTAAGCCGTAAAGCTCAGCAGTCATTCGGCCACCTTGCATATGTATGCGCATAGTTAATCCTGTGTTAGTGACTTTGAAGCGAGGTGAACTTCCCAACATGCTAATAAGTTGTTTGGAAGCTGACGAACCATCACCCTGACAAGTAATAGGTACGCTTATTTCCATATGACGTATAGAAGTAGGTGTAGAAGTGATCAATTGGGCATAATAATTGGCCGCAGTTTGAAAATCGCCTTTGGCATAAGAGAGCTGGGCCACTCTAGCTGCAGCTAAAGAGCGTACTAAGCGAGCTGCCTGAGGCAAGGTCTTCAAAACTTTTTGGTAGTTCTTTAAAGAAGTATCGTAATTGCCAAATTGATAAGCTATTTCAGCACGGTGTAACAAAAGATAGGGCTCTTCTACGGGCAAATTGTCGGGAGCTTCCTGGAATATTTCATCTATAGCTGTAGCACATAAGCCGGGGCCGAGAATTTTTATCAGTAACGGCTTATAGCATTCGTCAGCGCTAATAGATTGTGCATTGTAAGGGCGGAAGCTGCTGGCTACGCGCTTATTTTCAGTAATTAAGGCGCGAATACGCGAAGACGAACGCCACAATTCATAGCTTATAGCGATAATTTGGCCGCGCACTTTAAAGCCTTGCCAAAAAGGTGTCCAACTGAGCTCTTCGCGTTTGCATTCGCGCATAGCTTTTAAAGAAGCGTACCAAGTAAGCAAGTTGCCAGCTTCAGCCTGGTCAATATCTAAGGAAGTACCTCCTTGACGGTCAGGGCGATTGACTAAACGCTTTAAACGCTCGCAAGCTTCGGGAATAAGGCCCAGCTCCATAAGCAAGGCGCCAGTTGTTTGCAAATTGTCGGCCATAAATTGCTGATAGAGGAAGGGACGCATGGCGCGGGCCCGCTCGTAAGTCTTTTTAAGGCAACTGGCTGCGTCGGTAAACTTAGCTTCAGCAATATATAAATTGGTTAAATCGTTGAAAGGGTTGGTGTAAGCCTGATCGCTAAAAGGAACGCGGGAAGCTTCATTAAAGAATTGCTCAGCTTCATCAAAACGTCCCAAGGCCAAAGCCGTTTCGCCACAATTGCGCAATACCGTCGGATCAGGAGTTTTACCCCTCTCTTTGGTTTCGTTTACTAAGTTGCGAAAAGCATTGTAAGAGGCTTGGTAATTACCACATTCCGATTCCAAGGCTCCCAAGCTATTCCAGGCTATTTCTCTGGCACTGATGTTGCCAGAATTGAAGGCGTCAGAGATAACTTTGCGAGCCTCTTCTTCGCGATCCAACTTCATTAAAGGCCAAGCTTTGTCTACGGCAAAATTGCTAAAACCGGGCAAGCTGGCCAATTCGTCCACTACTTTTATCTTGGCTTTGTAATCGTCCATTTCGCCAAGAACCTGACAAAGCTGGATCTGAACGCCTAAGAATAAAGAACCATCAGTGCCATTATTAAAGCTTCGCAACCTGCGCAATAAAGTTTTTTTGGCCAGTTCCAAGTTGTGGCGAGCTCTAGGCAAATCACCTTCGGCGCAATGGAAGACTACACCTAAAATAGCATGGCCAACTGGAGAATCTTTGTCTTGTCTAAGTTTTTCTTCAGCGAATTTGCGCCAGGCAATCATATTTTGGCTATCATTAGCTATTTGCAATAGCTCTTCGCCACCAATGTCGCCTTTGCTTAAAGTTTCAAAAGTTGGGGACTTCTCGTCGCCTAAAGCTGGGCTGCTGAATAAAGGTATCATGGACAGAGCGAATAGCACAGCAATGGCGATAAATAAACGCTTATACAAACCATTTTTTGAGCGAATCGAAAGAAGTTGGTACATGATTTTTCCCTTCTGAGCAGCTTATATATGTTCATATTTATTTTCAGATCTAATGATCTTTTCATCGATCATTAGATCTGAAAATCATTTCTTAAGAGTCGAGCGGCACAAGGCTTCCAGAGGGCCTTTGCAACATTCTCTTATGACTTTAATCGGATCTTCAATACCGGCAGCTAATTCCAAACGATGGGCGAAAACATAGGGCACAAGGTAAGAAACATCTTCAGCAGTTACGTAGTCGCGGGCTCGTTTCAGGGCGCAAGCTTTAAGAGCTGGCAACATTAAGACTAAGCTTCGGGTAGATATGCCTTGAGCTACATGTGGCGATTGACGCACAGCGTTAGCCATATCTACCAAGCATTGATTGATACGATCGTCAACATAAATATACTGATCGATAGCTTGACGAGCATCTAAAATTGCTGTTTTGGGCACCATAGGAAATTCATTGCCCGGAGGATTACGCCTTTCTTGAATTGAGCGCAATACATCCAATTCCGATTCTCTATCAATATTATTCATGCGGATCTTAAACAGAAAACGGTCGTGCTGAGCCACAGGCAAAGGATAAGTACCGGCTTGATCTCTGGGGTTTTGGGTGGCAATTACAAAGAAAAGTTTGCCCAAATTGTGGGACGTATTATCTACAGTAACTTGCTTTTCGGCCATAGCTTCCAACATAGCTGCCTGAACTTTGGGAGAAGTACGGTTAATTTCGTCAGCCAGCACTATGTGAGCAAAAATAGGGCCGGGGCGGAAAGTAAAAGTACCGTTATCAGGATCAAATACCGTCATGCCGGTAATATCGGAAGGGAGCAAGTCGGGAGTAAACTGGATACGCCTGAACATCGTGATCGGAGGTTCGGGATTATCATTATATATAGATTCTCCCAAAGCTTTGGCTAAGGTTGTTTTTCCGGAACCGGGGAAGTCTTCCAAAAGCACGTGACCGTCAGCTAAGATGGCAATTAAAATAAGCTCGATGACGCGATCTCGTCCGCGCACCGCTCTTTTTAAGCGCGACTCCATAGTAAGGAGCAAATTGTAAGCCTTATCTAAGCGAGCAGCTCGGTTAGCTTGCGAAGTTCTATCCAAGATAAGTTTCCTCCGTCTGAGTGGACATTAGTTTTAAAAATTTATTAGGTTTAATGTTAACGCACAAAGAGCCAAGCGAAAGGATTCAGTATGCCTATCAAGCGTCGCCACCAAGGAGCGCAGCTGGACAATTCCGACTTAAACTGAGCGTAGTGTGAGGCACATTCGGAAGTGCTTGGCAAAGGTGTGCGAGAAACGAATTGTACTTGAGCATTTTCACCTAAATGGCAACGCACGTGCCATTGGGTCAATTTTTGCAAAGCTGGTAACTTATCGGCCCAACGGGAGGCAAACTCTTCGCGTGTCTCTCCGTAGTGGCGACGTATACCTATTTCAGCTAGCGATACTAAAGCAGCCTTATAGACGCAATCAGCTCGCTTAGCGCCAGAGCTCAAATGGGCCATAAGGTGAATGTAAACTTTATGTGCCCAAGCGGCAATAAAAGCTAAAATTGCTGCTATAGCCAGCAACCAGCCCAAAGCTTTTACCAAAGAGCGCATTTGCATTTGCATATCGACCGGCTTTTGGGAGACGCCTTCTTTGTCTGCCGATTCTTCGCGGGCCATTTCGCCGAACATCTTTTGCAAGTCGGGATCAGGCGGTTCCGGAGGAGTTACATTGGAGCGCTCGGGAGAAACGTCGACAGGGTACCAACCAAGTCCCTGGATGTAGACCTCGCACCAAGAGTGGGCGCTGTTATTCATGATCAGCAAAGCCGATCCGCCGTAAGTATTTTTAGCGTCTACAGCGTAGCCTTCGGCGACACGGGCTGGAATACCAATAGAACGGCACAAATAGGCCAAAGCGTTGGCATTATGGACACAGTATCCAATTCGATCTCCGAAAAGGTACTTAGAAACAACGTCGTCCTTATCGGTGATCTTCACCTTAGTATCGTAAGTGCTGTTTTTATCAAGCCACAGCTTCATAACATACACTTTGGCCATAGGCAAAGACCTAAAAGCAGCGGGCAAATCATTTTGAATTTGCAAAGCTAACTCTTTATAGCGCTTGTCATTAGGCAATTGAGTATAATAGTCTATGTCGGCCTTTGACCATTGTGGGTTATTAAGTTTAGCCTGAAGTAAAGTATCTATTTTACCAGTAAAAGAGCGCGAATCTACACTATAGGCTCCCACAAACTGACTGCTGTTGGGGTTAGAAGCAGCACTCATAGCCAGAGGGTTTAATAAACCAAATGGTTTACTATGATTTTCAATTAAACTAACTTTCGTATTAACAGCCTTTGTTTTAGTAGCATCTATCGAGGGAGGGGTAAGCGGATTGGGCGCATTAAACTGAGGAAAGCCGGAAGCTATATCGTGATCGTAGCGCCCGGAAACGTCATTCACCAACTTGCGACCGTTAAAGAAACTCTTGGCGTCTTGGCGGAAGTAATAGTAGCCTTCCGGAGGTGCATAATCGTCGTTAAAGACAACTACAGCCACAGGCTTTGATTTGGGCGATTCTGAGGAATTGTCATTTTTATCTTGATTGTCGCTTTGGCCTCCGCCTTGGTTGTTGTCCTTATCGTTGTTCTGTTGGTTATTATTTTTATCTTTGTTGTCTTTGTCGTCTTGCTTTTGCTGATCTTGATTGGGCTGCTGGTCTTGATTTTGCTCATCTTTTTGCTGATCTTGACCTTGGTTGCCGCCCTCTTTGCCTTTAGCTTTTTCTTGTTGCTCGCCTTTAGCATTGCCGCTCATAAGTTGTTCGGGCAAAGGCTGATGCAAATCTTTAAGGGGCAGAAAAACTCCGACCAAAGAAATAATAACTATTAAAATAGACAAGTCGGCCAAAGTACGCTTATTAAAACGCCCTACAATAAGGAAAACCAAGGCAATGGCCAAAATAACGCCGGCAGCAATAAAGAAGGGAATAGGATCCCAGCCCCTAGACCAGAGCGGATCGACGAAGAAATAGGGGCGGCTGATAAAACCGTCGCGGTGGGCCGACAAAGGTAAAAGAGCAATGTTAGCTACGATAATTAGTTCGACGGCTACAAACCAAGGCTTACGTATGCTTATGGCATGGATAACCATGACTAAGAAAAAGCAATCTATAAACCAAACTAGGCCTTGAGAGAATAAACTGGCATTCTCTGGAGAGGCAAAGAGAGAAGCCATAAAGGCGCTATTAACGGGTATATCGGCCAAATAAACAAAGATACGATCGAGTATCAGTGCTCCCAAGGCGAATACTGGTATGCGCAAGCGCTTGGAAGAGAGCCAATAAGAGAACCAAAAACCTAAAATTCCTCCCACAAAGGCACCGAAAATACCATTGGCCACAGAGATGGTGGAGGCATTTATGGCTAAAATAACGCCCCACATTAAACTGTTAAAAGAGCGCTCTAAAAATGTGCCTATGCCAAAAGAAGATTTTTTCTTTCCTGAGGTCATGCCGTCCATATGCTAACTAGACCGCCTTTTCCTGAGCTTGCAAATAAGCAGCCGCGTTATTTATGATGCGTCCCGTAGCTGTTTCGCATAAGATCATGGGAGTATTGGGACTTTGTAAAGTTTGGGCAATCTTAGAAGGAGCTTCCAAATGCACCTCGTTTGCATCAATATAAAGCCACTTTTCCCAAGGCTGTTTCTTTTTGTCTTCAGCTTCTGTTAAATTTTGATCGACGCCCATAAGCCAAGTAATGGTAAGGTGGGTGTCTCTGACCGCTCCCAGAGCGTTTTTTACCCAGTCTCCATAAGCGGCTGGCACAAACACAAAGCAACTATGGTAGCCGAGTTTGGAAGCTTCTTCCAAAAATTTTCTCAAGCCGCAAAGCTCCCTTGATTCTGCATTTCCGGAAGAAGCTAAGAAATCGAGTGCTTCACTCATAATGGAAGTTGTTCCGACGCAGCCGTCGGCGCCGAAGAGCCAGCTATCGCCCAAAATTTTAGACTCGAGAATTGAACGAGCAAAAGAAGCGCTGGCTTCGTCGTTGGGGCCGGATACCAAATAGGCGCAAGTACGTGTCTGAGCGGTAAGCGCTCTTTCCGGCATACGGACGACTAAGCGGCGACTGCGGGCATAAACTTTCCACAATATCGAGCGAGAGGAGTCGCCTGGGACGTATTGGCGCATTTCTATAAGATCGCCCTGGGGCGAACCGAAAGGATCGGAAATATCTTCGCCGCCAGCCATGCTTAAGGTGATGCTGCTGCTTTTTACGGCGCTGGGTTTGGGATAAGCTTTAAACTTAACATTTTGAGTACTCACCCAAGTCACGTCGGCCAGCCCCAAAATGTCTTCCACTCTAAAGCGACGGCTAATCTTTTCTACACTACAACGGTGGTTGACTGTAATATATTCAGCAACAGAAGATAAGCTTTGCTTACATTCGGTTTCAACTTCCGCCGGATAGAGCCATTCAATAGAAATATTGACAAAAGGAACAGGTAAAAAGGCTATTTCCAATCCTGACTTGGACTGATACATAGTGGAAGTACTTATATCTGATAAGCCAACTTCGCATTTAGCTCTCCAATGTATAGCTAAATAAATAGCACCTATGCTTACGGCCAAAATCATCAAGATACCGACGATCATAAGAGCTACGGAAGCGGAGATCCAGACTATATCGTCTTCTCCTAAGGCTACAAAGTAAAAAGTTAGGGCCAGCAGAATCATATAAGCTAATCCCATACCTGTAATGGGAATGAAGCCACCAACTGTTTTTATAAACTTGAAAGTTTTTGCTGAGGCGCCACGCAAAACTGCAGCCCAAGAACGTCTTTTTTCCGAATTGTTTTCCAAAAGTTCATCCTCTTCAGACTGAACCGTCAAGTCTGTCATTCCATACTCTTTTTTAGCTTGCATTATAGCAAACGCAGAAGCTGATTGGGTCAACTTAGCCTTAGGCTTAGATATTGAAGAGGTACTTTTATTTCCTCTATATGACAAAAAATATTAGTTTATAATTAAGTATCGTTCAAAATTTAAAGAAAAGTAGTTGATCTCAAACAATAAGAATAATAATCTTCAATAATGCAAAGCGTTTCAAATATGTCTATTCCCTTGTCCTGGAAAGCGATTGTCAAGCAAGTATTTGGACTTGACGCCGAAATTCAGGCTGTTTACTTCTATGAGAGCAAGAAAAATCAAGTTTCTCGTCTCAGGCTTATTGTTAATGGGGAGCAGACTGACGTCATTGCCAAAAAATATGTTTGGGGAGACATGGATAGTGAAATCGCTGTCCTGAAGAAAGCTGATAGCTTAGATTTAAATGTCCCCGGTTTTATCGCCAGGTTTTCCGATATAGCCTTTTTTACTCCTGTACCCGGAGTTTCCATGCATAATCCTATTACTGAAAAGCAAGCTAGTCTCTTGGGTGAATGGATGAGGTCATTCCATGAGAATATGACTCCTCAGAGAGCTAGAGGCACCTTTTTGCGTGGCGATTGTACTTTAAAAAATTTTTTATACGACGAAGAGGGAGAAAAAATCTACTCCTTAGACTTCGAACAAGCTTACTTTGGCCCGGCCGAAGATGATTTGGCTGAATTGATCGTTACCTTGCTCTCTGGAGCTAAAGCTGAAAGCGTATGGGAGTCACCGCACATTTTAGCTGTTAAAACTATGCTTAGAGCTTACAAGCGCAAATTCAACGCTGTTTTTTTGTTTGAAGAAATTCTTCAAGGCTTGGCCAACCGCTTGGAATTTCGTCGGGAATTTGCTTCGGAAATCCAAGCTTTAATCGATGAATTTAGTAAACACAAGACTTCTTTTGTTGAATTATTAGAAAATAGATAACTATTTTTGCAGTCAAATTCAGACTGGAAAGAAGCAGGTTGAGTTTATTTTGGTACAATCAGAAAGCAAAAGATCTTGGGGAAATTTAGGGGATAAGGCTGATAATTTTTTATTGTGGGAAAAACGCTATAGCATGAAGGGACGCGGTCCCAAAGAGCCTGAACCTTTTGTTGTAGAGTGTTTGCCTTACATGGCTAAAGGCAAAGTGTTGGATATTGCCTGTGGAGAAGGAAGACACGCTCTTTACTTAGCTCAAGCTTCCGCTTCTTTTGACGTTTTTGGTTTAGATCGATCGCCAACTGCTATAAAAGCTGCTACAGAACGAGCTGCGCAATTGGGCCTTCGCGCCAATTTCGCAGTACGCGATTTGGAAAAAGAATTTCTACCTGACAAAATTTTTAGCACTATAGTGGTGACGCGCTATTGGCAAGCTGATTTGTGCCCCCATATTGTCAATCATTTGGCTATTGGTGGCGTTTTAGTTTATGAAACTTACACTTTGGATTATTTACGTTATGGAGAACGTACGCGCAGCCATTTATTACAAAGCGGTCAATTACGGGAAACTTTTGCTCAGCTTGGCTTAAAAATTGACTATTATGCTGAAGTTGACCGTCCGGAGACTAGGGAATATTCTGCTAGGCTTAGGGCTATAAAAATTTCTTAATTTAGCTTATACTAATTTTCGTAGATTCGGCGTTTTTTTCTGACCTAATGGAGCTCCCAAAACCTGGGAGCGTATATTTACCTTTCGATTTTTATTGTCCACTTGTACTACAAGCAAAACAACTACTGGAAATACGATTTTAATAATTTAACTATAAATAAAATAGGCAGGTGTCGGCGTATGAAAAAAAGCCTTTCAGACTTCTTAAAATGTTTGCCTACTTTTACAGCCAAAGGCCCCCATTTAGGGGCAGCCTTATTGGTCTGTTTAACTTGTTTGCTTTGCGCCTGTAGTATAAACAGTAAAATGCTTAGCGACTATGTAGCTCCAAGCTTGATTTTGCCTAAAGGTGCAACACGAGCGCTGACTGTGGTGCATGCTACTCCCTCTGGCGACTTAGTTTTGCCAGAGCAATACTCTACCTTTACTTTTGTCTTCAATCAGCCAGTAGTAAATTTAGGCACAACTCAAGTCGATATTGAAGGGCTTAGCATTGAGCCTCCCGTTAAAGGCGTTTGGGCTTGGCGAGGAACAGCTTGCCTTACTTTTACTCCCCGAGAGCCGTTGCAAGTTTCTCACGCCTATCAAGTAACTGTGCCCGCTGGCTTAAAGGCTATTACCGGGCAAAAATTAGCTAAACCCTACACTATGCGTTTTGTGACGCCGCGTCCCGCTGTCATCCATTCTTCTCCTGCTGACGGCAATGCCAACGTATCTTTAGATAAGCCTGTATTTTTGCTCTTTAATCAGCCTATTGGCAACCAAATAGCTTTGAAAACTTTGCGTTTAACTTCTTCTCAAGGAGCTGTGCCTTGCCAAGCGCGTGTGGCCACTGAAGCTGAATTTAAAGCTTACCTTAAAGAGCTGCGCAATAATGAAGGTGACAGAGTTACTATGAATGGTTTAAGCGTCGATTTGGATAAGTTGACGCCCGAACAATTGATCGTTTTAGAGCATCAGTCTCCCTTCCGCCAAGGTCAGCGCTATAAAGTTACCGTCCCAGCCAATTTTAAAGCCGACTCTTCTGCCGATTATGGATCTTTAACCGAAGAGAGTTTCTCTTTCAAAACTTACGATATTTTTAGCTTAAAATCTGTAACTAGTGCTGACGGAAACCATCCTGAAGAAGATATTATCTTTACTTTTACTAACCCGGTGAAGATGAACAGTTTGGCCAAAGCTCTCTCTTTTGAGCCGTCTGTCGCTATGCCCAAAGATTACTTAGAAGATTCTTATTCAAGTTCAGAATTGAGACTCAATTTACCTTTAAAACCAGACACTAGCTATAAAATAAAAATCAGCTCCGAACTGAAAGATGAGTTTAATAACAAAATTTCCAAATCTGAGAAACTTAATTTTACCACTGCCGATTTTAAGCCGAGTTTGAGTTTAAGTAGTGGCCAAGCTGTTGTCGAAGCTAAAGTAAAAGACGCTTCTTTGCCTTTAGGCAGCATTAATATCAATTCAATTAAAGTGGAAGGCAAAGCCGTTTCTATTCAAGAGCTCGTCAAAATGGCTCAAGACGACTTTTTCTTTGGCGGAATCGATAATTATCAACCCCAAGGTGGCTTCACCTACGTAAAAGAGATCACATTAAAAAATAAGCCTAATGTTTATGCTGATAGTAAAATTGACCTTAAACCTATTTTGCAAGGCCACTCTAAGGGCTTGGCTTTAGTGCGCCTGACCTACAGAAATGCTGCCAACAAAGAAGAACATAAAACGGTGTTGGTTCAACTTACCGATTTATGTTTGACTGCTAAATTTTCTGCTATCAATAATTTGCTTTGGGTGACCAGTTTAGATAGCGGCAAGCCTGTAGCCAACGTAAAAGTAACGCTTTACGATGAAAAAGCCGAAAAAGTATTTACCGGACAGACTGATAAGCAAGGCTTAGTAAAAGCTCCTGGTTGGAGTAAATATACTTCAGCTCAAGATGGCTTTGCTCCCAAGCAATATATGTTGGCTTCTTGTAAAGACGATTTAGCTTTTATCTATTCTTCTGGAGCCAACAGTTTAGACACTTGGAAATTTAATGTTTTCAGTTATAGCACTCCTTATAAAGATGAAGTAAGAAGTTGCATTTTTACCGATAAAGGCGTATATAGCCCCGGAGAAGAGCTTAAGTTCAAAGTTTTATTGCGCTCTAATAAAAAAGCTCATTTGCAACTTCCCAAATTCTTAAAAAATGTACATTACCAAGCTAAAGATGGGGAGGGCAACACTTTTGCTAAAGGCACATGCCAAGTTAGCGTTGTGGGCAGCTCCAATGGAAGTATCAAAGTACCGCTCGATGCTGCTCCTGGTTATGCTTTTATGGAATTAACTATTCCCGAAAAAGAAGCTCAAAAGTTAGGTATCTCCTCTTGGCTTGGCTCAGTTTCTTATCGCATTGACGAGTATCAGCCAGTGCAAACGGAAGCAAAAATTGTCTCTTCTCAAAAGTCTTTGCTTTTAGGTGAAGAATTTAAAGGACGCATAGAAGGACGTTTCCTTTTTGGAGCGCCTATGGATAATGATCGTTTCCGTTACTCTTCTTCTATAGATAAATCTCCTTATTTTAGTAAAAAATACCCCGATTATTCTTTTTACTCAAAAGTTTGGGGACAAGATGATGATTTTGACAGTGCTACTTTAATTTCTGGCAGTGGTCATCTTGATAATAAGGGAGAATTTGCCTTTGAAATTCCCACTGAAGGTGTCCATTATCAGTGCCCTTCTGTGTTGTCAGTTGAAGGAACGGTAATTTCTTCAAGCTTGAAAGAAGTATCAGGCTCTTTGCAAATTCCTGTATGGCCAGCTAGCCATATTGTGGGTATCAAATTAGATTCTTACTTGGCCAAGCAAGGTCAGCCTTTTCAAGGTCAGCTTTTGGCTGTCGATCAAAATGAGGAAGCACAAAAAGGCATTCCTATAAAAATTGAGCTTATCCGCAAAAGTTGGGATTCTGTTTATAAAGCTGGAGTAGGAGGGGCCTACAATTGGGTTAGTGATTCCAAAGAAGAAACAGAAAGTACCCAAACTATCGTTAGTGGCACTGGCCCTGTAAATTTCAGCCTTATTCCCAAAAGTGCGGGAAGCTATATTATCCGCGTTTCAATTACTGATAAAAAAGGGCGTTGCAACCTTAATGAAACTGAAGTTTGGTGTAGCGGTTCCGGTTATGCAGCTTGGGAAAGACATGATGATAATGAACTGGGATTAAAATCTAATGCTGAGTCTTATTTGCCTGGTCAAACAGCAGAAATTTTGGTGCAATCTCCTTTTGAAGAAGCTGAAGCTTTAGTAAGTGTAGAAACCGACTCTGTAATTGATAGCTGGAATGTTAAACTTAAAGGCACAGCTCCTACAGTTCAGGTTCCGATAAAAAGTTTCTATGCACCTAATGTCTACGTTTCAGTAATTTTAGTTAAAGGTAGAGAAGGTAAAACCAATCTTAGCCAAGGTGGTTTAGATTTAAGCAAGCCTACTTTTAGATTTGGTTATACCGAATTAAAAGTCGATAATCCTAAATCTAAACTTAAGGTAGAAGTCGTTTCCGATTTTGCTCAATATAAGCCCGGACAAACTGCCTCAGTTACGCTCAAATTGAGCGATTCTCAAGGCAAACCTGTTAGCGGTGAAGTTTGCTTATGGGCAGTAGATGAAGGCGTATTAAATTTAGTAGGCTATAAGTTGCCCAATTACTACGACATTTTTTATGCTAAGCGAGATTTAAATGTTGTAACTTCAGAAAATTGCGCTGATGTTATAGGCTTACGCTCTTATGGCAGCAAAGGAGCCAATCAAGGTGGAGGTGGTGGCAATGGTGACGAGGTGCGCGATGATTTTACGCCGACAGTTATGTGGAAGCCGTCTATTGCTATTGATGATACTGGCCATACTATAGTGCGCTTTAAGGCTCCTGACGCTTTGACGCGCTATCGTATTATGGCTGTAGCTTGCGACAATGGTGAACGATTTGGTCAAGGGCAAACTACTTTTGAAGTTAGTAAAAAGCTGGTGCTGCTGCCCTCAGTTATAAAATATGCTCGTTGTGGCGATTCATTCCAAGTTGGCGTTTTGGCTCGCAACAATACAGATAAAACATATTCTGTAACTCTCAAAGCTCAGAGTCAAGGACTCAATTTTGCTAACGATTCTTTCCAAGCTACTTTGAAGCCTACAGAAGAAAAGGTTATGCTTTTTGACGTTTCGGCTTCGAATTGTGGCCATTTCCCCATTAAATTTAAAGGGCAAATGGGAACCGAAACCGATATTTGCCAATATTCTATAAACGTTATTCCTGACGAGAGAACCAATGTAGCTGCTGTTTCTGGAGAGTTCGAGGCCAAAGAAGCTGCAGAGTATGTAAAAATACCTGGCGGAGCTAAAGTAGGCAGCGCTATTTTAGATATTTCTGTATCCAATAATTTCTCCAGTCAACTTAATGGTGTTGTGCAAAAGTTATGGGATGAAGACGCTATCGCTTTAGATACAATTTTAGCTCGTACAGAGATAATTTTACTTTCCGATAGATTAGGCCTTAAACTGCCTCAAGAGCTTAATTCTGAGGCTAAACGCAAAGCTGCTGTTAAAAAATATTGCCAAGAGTTAGAAAAATTTAGAACTATAGATAACGGTTTCTCACTGTGGCCTGGAACCAAGGTTTGTAGCAACATTTATACAGCTTGGGCTTTAGATGTCATGACTAAGCTGAAAAAAATGGGCTGGCTTGAGAGTGAGAAAGAGTATCTGTATATCGATACCAAACTTTATGCTAAAAATACAATTTACGCTTCTTTGCTAAAATTGCCCAAAGTTGGCGACGGAGTTGGTGATCCTGGTATTCCTATGCTTTTTGCCTCACTTTGTAAAATTGGAGAAGGCCAAAACTCTACTTTGGTAGTGTTGTATAGAGCTCGTCAGAAGTTCTCTCTGTCTGGACGTGCCTATATACTCAAAGCTGCCGCCGAACTTAATAATCGAGAGATTGTTGAGGCTTTGCGCCAAGAATTGAGTAATACGCTTAAGATAGAGGAACGTCAAGCTTGGTTTGAGGAGGATGGAACAGCTGAACTTAATACCATTTCCGAGCGTGCATTGAGCAATGCAGCTGCACTTTCGGCAATGCTGCGCAGTGGTGACTTTAAGTTTGCTCCCAAGGTGTTTGCCTGGTTATTCAGTCATAAAGTTTCCGGCACTTGGGGATTCGAATTAGCTGATGCCAAAGTGGCCGAAGCTTTGACTACTTACACCGATAAAGAACAAGTGGTGCGCCATGATGTTGAAGTAAAAGTACGTTCTGGAGGCAAACAGCTCTTAAAAGGCACACTCAAATATCCTCAAGCCAATTGTCTCTTTGCTTCTAGTCCTATTGCTACTATCGGTCAAGAAGTGCCCATAGAAATGAGTAAGACTGGATCTGGCAAATTGTATTATGATTTACTGCTCCGTTACGCTCCTACTAAACCTATGCCTGCTACTGATCATGGTTTTTATATTTTCCAAAGTTGCAGTACTTTAGATGATTTGGAACGCCCCATTCCCTTTACAGAACTCAAGGTAGGCCAAGTCTATAAGGTAAGTGTAAATGTAATTTCTCCTGTAAACCGAGACCAAGTTGTTGTCAATGTGCCCTTACCGGCTGGTTTAGAAGTTGTCAATACAACTTTTGATACAGAGAGCAATTTATATAGCAATTTGATTAATAAGGTAAATCCCGATCCCGATTATGGAACTTTTACCGACGCTGCATATTACTCAGACCATGTAAAAGTGTGGGCTGAAGGCTTACAAGCTGGAGAACATACGTATAGTTTCTTGGCTAGAGCTGTATCTTGTGGCCATTATCGCATGCCCGGTGCTAGAATCTACCAAAAGAATTGTCCGGAAGTTTTTGGTTGTACTTCGGAAACGAGGTTAAAAATTGTCCCTTAAGGGTTCGGATATGCGAAGCTTCTTCGCCGCCTGTTTTAAATGGTGGTGGAGAAGCACTTTAGTTGTGCTATGTATTTTGGGATTGTGGTTGTTCGTTTTTGTGTCGAGAACGTGGCCGACAGCTTATCCTTTAAAAGCTGAGCGCAACTCAACTTTAATGTACGATCGTAACGGTTCTCTTCTCCGAGAAGTACATCTAGAAGGTGGAACTAGCAAACGTTGGATCCCTCTTAAGGATATACCTACTTGGGTGCAAGATGCTATCCTTACAGCTGAAGATCGGCGCTTCTATTACCATTTTGGCGCCGATCCTTTAGCCATTATGCGCAGCGCCTACTACAATTGCAAAGTAGGTAGAGTGCTTATGGGCGGTTCTACTATCAGTGAGCAACTGATCCGCTTACTTATGCCAGATAGGCCGCGCACTTTAAAAAATAAATTTATAGAGCTTTTATACTCCTTGCGCTTGTCTTTCAATTTTAGCAAAGCACAAATTCTAGAAGCTTATTTAAATAGGGTTTACTTTGGTGGCCAGGCTTATGGTTTAGAAGCAGCTGCCCAGCTGTATTTTGGTTGTCCGGCTCGGGCTTTGTCTCCGGCGCAAGGCGCTTTTCTAAGTGTTTTGGTGCGCTCTCCTCAAGAATTGGCACCTTATAAAGATATAAATCCGGCCTTAAAGTTACAACGTGATTTGCTCTTAAGTATGGAGAAGCGGGGAGTGCTGGACAAGGTCGATTTAAAGCGTGCTTTAGCAGAAAAAATAACTTTGGCACCTCTCTCTGAGCGTTTTGCTGCACCCCATTTTTGTGATTTTATTATTGCTCAAAATGAGCAATGGCCTGCCCAAGATGCTGTCCGTATTGATACTACGTTAGATTTAAAAATGCAAAATTATGCAGAAAATGTTCTAAATTATCATTTAGAGCGTTTAGCTTCTCACAACGTCAAAAATGGCAGTTTGGTAGTTTTAGATATAAAAAGTGGCGACATTTTGGCTATGGTTGGATCCAAAAATTATTTTTCTCTTCCAGATGGGCAAAATAACGGATGCCTTACTTTGCGCCAGCCTGGTTCGACTCTCAAGCCTTTTACTTATGCTTTAGCTTTACAACACGGTTTTACAGCTGCTTCAATTCTGCCCGACCTTAGCTATTTGGATTCTATGCTCAAAGATGCTTTTGTGCCCGAAAATTACGATCGTCGCTTTCACGGTCCAGTGCGTTTGCGTCAGGCTTTAGCTTGCTCCTACAATGTGCCAGCTGTCTATGCTTTGCAAAAAGTAGGTATAAATTCGCTCCTGGAGTTGCTGCACAATTTAGGATTTACTGAACTTAATAAAAGTGCTCAACATTATGGATTAGGTTTAACCTTAGGTAGCGGTGAAGTTAATTTATTGCATTTAGTCAATGCTTACAGGGCTCTAGCTAGGGAAGGCAACTGTCAAGTTGTGCGCTTTTGCCAATCATATACGGATAGTCGAGGCGAAAAACACTTTTGGTCTGCGGAAGAAGATACGGAGCAAAAGGTTATACCGCCTGAAATTTGCACTTTAATTGGCGATATTTTAGCTGATAGTATAGCTCGATCGGAAGCTTTTGGCTACCATAGCGCACTCAACTTGCCTTTTCACTGTTCGGTAAAGACTGGCACTTCCAAAGATTATCGCGATAATTGGTGCATTGGTTATGATGATAACTACGTTGTGGGCGTTTGGACAGGAAATTTCGATGCTTCTGCCATGCGTAATGTTTCTGGTATTACTGGAGCTGCTCCTATTTTTCGCGATGTAATGAAATATGTTCACCAATATCGAAGCCGCCCGAGCAAAATCTCAAATACTGGCAAGCTTAACGAAGCTGAACCAGGGTTAGAAAAAAGATGGATTTGCGCTGAGTCAGGAGCTGCTCCTGGGCCTTATTGCTACAATAAAATTCAAGAATATTTTTTGCCTAATACATTTTCCTATGAAGTATGCCAAGTTCATAAGCTTTATTGCTTTAGCAAAACTAATAGGCAACCTATAAATCCGCTCTCTTGTTCTCCTTCTGAGTATTTCACCAAGGTTGTGCCTGTTTATCCTCCTTTATATAGAGCTTGGATGCGAGAACATAAAATGCTTATTCCACCTCAGTGGGCTATATATAGAAAAGTTAGTTCCGAAGAACGCACAAAATATGCTCAAAGTTCAGACTTAAATATGAAAAATGGAAGTGAGCTGCCAAAAGACAAAATTATCTTTCCGGAAAATGGGGCTGTTTTTCGTATTGATCCTTTCCTTAAACGTCAGCACCAAAGTGTCAATTTGCGAGCTACAGCTTCAGCACCAAATAAAAAGCTCACTTGGAAAGTTGATGGCCAAGTTTTCCAAGTGAGCTCTGAACCCCATGTCGTGAGCTGGCCCTTACGTGAAGGCGTTCACCGTATTACTTTACAAACTGAAGATAGTAAGTTTCCAGTTGATAGCATTACTATTACAGTATATCCTTAACTCAAACTTAGTTGAGTTGCGCTTCTATTGACGCAAGATTATCTAACTGACTTTGTCTGATACTTGTCAATCGATTTTGTACCATTTTTGCAAGGGATGATCCCAGCGCACTAGTTTAGTGCCATTTTCTTCTGGTTCCATAGTAGCTTCGCCGCGCCGAAAACGTGGAGAACGATCAGAACCACTGAAAGGATGTTTTATTTCTCTAATAATGGCATTTAACACATTAGGCTTTCCGGTTAAACGCAAATCTCGCACCCAGCGTCCATCACTATAGCCAGTATTGTAAGAGTGAATAGGACGATCTGACCAAATGTAATGATCTGGATTAAGCGGATCTTCTACTAAGCGACAATCTTTCTTAAGGCAAACAAATTCTTTGCCTGTCCAGCGCAATACTCTAAAAGTAGCAATTTGCACTCCTATAGGAGTTTCTCCCAAAACTACGATAATTTTTCCGTCTTTGTTAGGATCAATTACATATTTTATCTCATAATTAAGGTCGCCGACTTTGCCGAATACTAAAGAGTTTTCCATAATAATCTGTGGCTCGATTTTGCGAAAAGCTTGCCCGGAAGCGTAGCGAGCTCTAGGGCCTTCCCAGATAATTTGACCATTTTCATCGAAGAAAACTAACTGAGCTAAGTAGCCGTTCTCAGAATGGTTATACGCTACTAAAGCTATACTTTCTGGTTTTTCATCATTATTTATGTCTATGTAAAATTGTTGGTAAGGTTTGGTCTGCTCATCAGGAGCTGCTTGCAAGGGATTATGGTAAGGAGAAGCTTGGACTGCTAGCCCCAAATTAAACCATAAGCCGATCCCTAAGGCTATGCTGCTTAAGATGAAGCGTTTGCAATTATTACACCAAAACATTTTCCTGCCGCCTAACTTTAGTAGTATTTTAATACTGTGTTTATCTCGGATCTTAATTCTGCCTATTAGTTTTCCTTTTTTATAAAAGTATGTTCCATTTGAAAAAGCACAAAGAAATCGCTTTTTTTAGAAATCTTTTCTCGACAAAAGTAGACCAAGTATAAAAATGGCACTCAATATTTTCGTTTTTCAGCTTTTGCCTGTAGGTAGTTAATTATCGGCGGCAGAATAAGCCTTCTCGAGTTTATAAGACAAATTGCAAAGCAAAGGATAATACACCTATGGCTAAAGCTCATACCGCTTTTATTTGCCAAGAATGTGGCGCCAAATTTTTACGCTGGCAAGGACAATGTAATGAATGCGGCGCTTGGAATTCGCTAGTGGAAGAAAAAGTTGTGCCCGAAAAACGTAAGTCTATGGGCATGACGCTCAACCTAGAGGGGCAAAGTAAGCCTGTGTTGCTCAGCCAAGTTTCCGCCGAAGAAGATCCGCGCTTTTCTACAGGCATACCCGAATTTGATCAAGTACTAGGTGGCGGTTTGGTGCGCGGTTCAGTTGTACTTTTAGGTGGCCCTCCAGGAATAGGTAAATCTACTTTACTTTTGCAAGCGGCCAGCGCTATTGGTACAGCACAAGCACCGGTGCTTTACGTTAGCGGCGAAGAATCTCCCCGACAGATTAAGCTGCGGGCAGAGCGCTTAGGAGTGCGCAGCGACAATATTACTATTTATGCGGAAACGGCTCTCGAAGCTGTAGAAAATCTTTTAGAGAAACTCACTCCGCGCTTAGCTATTATCGATTCTATCCAAACCATGTTTCGCAGCGACTTGGACTCCGCTCCTGGAAGCGTTACTCAAGTGCGCGAGTGTGCCGCCTCTCTTATGCGTTTAGCCAAAAGTAGCGGTTCGGCTATTATTTTAGTTGGCCATGTTACTAAAGGAGGGGAGCTAGCCGGGCCGCGTGTGCTGGAGCATCTAGTCGATACGGTTTTAAGCTTCGAGAGCTATGGCTTGCACAACATTAGAGCGCTGCGCGGCATAAAAAATCGCTTTGGCAATACGCAAGAGACTGGCTTTTTCGCTATGGAGGCAGAAGGATTGCAATCTATTCCCGACGCTTCCTCGTTTTTCTTGGCTCAGCGAGCCCAAGATATTACCGGATCGCTGATTTTCCCTTCTTTGGAAGGTACGCGTCCTGTTTTGGTAGAGGTACAAGCTTTAGCTACAGACAGTTACTCCGCCCAGTTGGGAGCTCCGCCTACACGTCGTTCTGTAGGTGTAGATTTAAACCGCTTGGGCCTTTTGCTGGCCGTATTGCAAAAACGTCACCCGCAGCTGGGCATTGGTAAATGTGATGTCTACATAAATGTAGCTGGCGGCTTGCGCTTAAATGAACCTGCTTTGGATTTGCCTTTACTTTTAGCTATTGCTTCTAGCCGCGCCAATTTAGTTATTCCTCCCGATTGGGCTGCCTTAGGTGAAGTAGGGCTTGGGGGCGAAGTTCGCGCCGTCAGCGGTCTGGAAATTCGCCTTAATGAGTTGCACAAAATGGGCTTTCGCTGCTGTCTAGTACCAGCTCGTTCTCTCAATCTTAAATCGCATAATTTCCAAATTAACGCTAAAGGTTGTTTGCCTAAATCGCTCTCTTCTAAGCCCAGCCCTGAAAAAGTGCTTGAACCTACCGAAGAAGATCCCATCGGCCATCTCACTTTGGGCCCGCCCATAAATGATGACGCTTTCGATTTCACTCAGTTGGGAAAGAATCCACTATTTAAATCTGCTTCTCAATTGCCAATTCCTACTTCTTCAGCTCAAGAAACAACTACTTTGCCGGAAAGCTCTCTTGTTCTTAATGTAGATAAAACTAAATGTGATAATGCAGAAATAAGTAAAAATAAACTGCATAATAATGTAAAGTTACAAATTGTTCCTGTTGAAAATCTGCAGCAAGCTTTGCATATTCTCGGCATAAAAGGCGGTCGCATGAAGAATGAACGTTTCGAAAAGCAAAATCGTTCTTGAGTTCAGACAATATCGTTTGATAGTAAGAATAATAAGGGGCAATATTCGTGAAAGTTTTACATACATCTGACTGGCACTTGGGCATTGAATTTAATGAACAAAATCGTGACAAAGAATTTGAGCAATTTTTGGCTTGGTTGTTAGAGAAAATTAAGACTGAAGGCGTAGAGGCACTTTTAATTGCTGGTGATATTTTTGATACTTATCATCCTTCTGTAGCGGCACAAACTCTTTATTACAATTTCCTTGGCGATTTAAATAAGCAAACTACTTGTCGTCACGTAGTTATTACTTCAGGAAATCACGATTCAATTTCTTACTTGAATGCTGCTAAAAATATTTTGCGCGATCTCAACGTCTACATCGTTTCTGGTAAGCCGACCAATATGGAAGACGAGGTGTTGCTTTTAAAAGATGATGTAGAAGAGCCGCAGCTAATTGTTTGTGCCGTTCCTTATTTGCGTCGCGGTGATTTTAATATTGATAGCAAAAAATTGAGCGTAGAAGAAGAAAATGAAGAATTTTTGCGCTCTTACAGCCGTCATTACGCCGAAGTTAAGCAAATTGCTGAAGCTAAGCGAGCCGAGTTTTCAAAAGAAATTCCAGTTATTTACATGGGACATATGTATGTTTGCGGCAGCTGTTTTTGTGATAAGGAGCACGAATCTATTATTGGCAATTTGGAAGGTATTACCAATTTAGACATAGAGGATAGTGCCGATTATGTTG
>ERZ808258.163-NODE-163-length-32333-cov-3.385154_pt1 | contig 32333 bp, 18 predicted proteins | sample MGYA00521280_ERZ808258 | MGnify/ENA primary metagenome ERZ808258 (study PRJEB31516, sample SAMN03275585) | gut metagenome | biome: mammalia-associated habitat; material: feces | host: Papio cynocephalus | place: Kenya | collected 2012-07-19 ...
TATCTATATCAGTACACGTTTTGAAGATTCATGGCTTACAGGCTTGTTGTGATCGACGGCGACAGATATGATGAGCTCATGGCCCGTGTATCCGCTCTCGACTACTACACGAGCAAAGCGGACATCCACGGGATATGCATCGCCCTGAGTACGGAGACCCGCGAACATTTCGAGATGTGGGTCGACAACTTCTACCATATGTCCGACTCGGTGCGTTCGCACGCCAGGATATTCTGCATTGACGACCCTCTGACCGATCTCCATGCCGAATACGAGATATCTACCCGTACCATGTTCCTGTTCAATTTCGACTATTACGGATGGGTAAAGAGCATAGCCCTCGGAATGGCCGGGAACATTCTGGAGGATTCGCATTCGATCCATTCCGTTCACGGAGCGGCATTGGAGATCGACGGAGTCGGCGTCACACTAATCGCCCCGTCCAAGACCGGAAAGACGACGCAGTCATGGGGACTTCTCCGCGACAGCAGAGCCCATCTCATCACGGATGATTGGTATTTCGTGTCCTTGGGCCGCGACAGGCCTCTTGCGCAGGGATCGGAGAAGAACTGCTACATCGATGCGGATATCGGAGATGTATGGGGAGAATACAAGCCTCTCGTGGACAAGGTCAGATTCGATCAGAAGGGGCGGGGGATAGGGAACATCCGTTGGATAGCCGGCGACGACGCCATGGCTCCCGATGCCCGCATGGGCTACATCTTCCTTCTGGAACGCGATCCCTCGGTTGCACCCGGAGCAAGGGAGATTACGGCGGAAAAGGCATTCGGATATCTGGATTCCAATGGATTCTGCAATCCCCACCAGCTTCTCTTCGACGACCGCAGGGTGAGATCCAGAAAGGAGTTCTTCAGAAGATATCTGGAATCCTGCGAGACGTTCATGGTGAACACCACCATGCCCCCGGAGGAGACCCAGGCCGAGATACGCAGGATCCTGTCGTCGAGGTGCAGGCTATGAAGGGGACTCCGAAAACAAGAGCGATCCACGGCATCGCCTCCAAGAACGTCCTAGATACCGATTTCAAGAGGATGAGGGCCGACAGGGTGGAGAAGCACCATGAATTCTCCGTGATGTGGATCTCGTTCTTCATAATCGTGATCTCCAGCGCGGTGTTCTTCCTGATAGGCTTCTTCCTTCCGGGCGAATGGTCGCAGAAGGACTTCTTCTACAATATGGGATGCAACATCCTGGCCATGTTCATAGTGGTCCTGTGCCTCGATACCCTGGTAAACAGGAACCGCGATTCCAGGATCCAACGCGATGAATCCCGCAAGATCCTGAGGCATCAACGCCTCATAAGCCCCGATATCGACATGTACCTCGTAAGAAAGAACATGGTGATCACTCCGATCGGAAAGACAGTGAAGAAATTCCAATCCAGATCAGAGTTCACCGTATCGGACATGAGGGACATGTACTCGGCATCTGATCTGGTATCGGATGTGGGCATCTCACGCATAAAGAGATACGCGTACTATCAGGCGGCGCTCAGGGATGACTTCGAGAAGCTCATAGAGAGCGTCGATTTCATGTTCTATCCTGAGATCGCGGATGCAGCGATGAGGTACCTCAACGCGACCTCCTACGGTCAGGCGGCGCTTGATGCCGTTGTCGGCTACGAGGATGCCAAGACAGGGAACAGATCCGTCCGCCTCATGGTCGTGTCCATGCTAAGAGACGAGCCTGCGGACGGCAGCTTCATCGATGCAAATCCGATGATGAAGAACGTATACCTGGTTCATCAGATGATCGCGGATCAGGAGAAGGCCGTGGCAGACTACATCGATCTCATCAGGATATTGGAGGAGAAGGACACCAGCGGCTACATGAAGAAGCTCGATGATCCTTCCGACCGAGACCGAAAGGGACCTCCGAATCGATCTGAATGCCGTTCTCCAAGACCCTGCATCCTAGGCACGTGATTCCGACACCGCTGGAATACGCCTCTCTCAGCACTTCCGAAAAATCCGGATCGGTCGATTCGTTCGGCACGAAGAGCTTCATTCCGCTCATCTGGATTACGAACACCATGCATGCCTCGTATCCTTCCTCGACAGCACGCATCAACCCCCTGATGTGCTTAGCGCCACGAGCCGTCGGCGCATCAGGGAACATGCAGATGCCGTTCTCTTCGAGGGTGACGCCTTTGACCTCTGCGAAAATGCGCCTCCCCTCGGATTCTATGTAGAAATCGAAGCGGGAATCCCCGTACGTCCGTTCGGGGATAATGGATGCGTCCTGGCCGAACGCATGGGATTCGAGAAGCCATTCATGGAACAACGTGTTGGGAGCCTGTGAATCGATGTTGACCAGCAGATCGTTCTTGCGCACGGCCACAAGGTCGTAGCAGTACTTCCTCGCAGGATTGTCCGACTCCGAAAGAACCACCTCTGCTCCCGGCACAAGGAGCTCTCTGCATCTGCCGGTGTTCTTCACATGCACGTGGAGCTCCTCGCCGTTCAATCTGACGAGAGCAACGAACCTGTTCGGCCGATCCAGGAACTCCGCCTTCACAGTCCTTTCATAGCGCATGGCGGACGATGGTTCAGCAACCCTATATCCCTGTGCCTCATTGACGGATAATATGGACGGCTTCAAGACCTATGAGAGATACCGCACGAAATCGGGAGGAACGGCGTTCCGCACGATAGAGGACGAATGCTCTTCCGATCTCATACTGGTCCTGGACACCGAGACCACGGGACTCTATGGAGCTCCCCGCGATGTCGTCGTCGATATAGGGATATGCGAGATGTCACTGGAGGACGGAACGGTCAAGGAGATCTATTCATCCGTTCTAGGCTACGATACGACCTGCTGGGACGACTATCTGAAGAATGCATGGATCTTCCAGAACACCGACATGACATTGGCCATGGTGGAGGAGGCCCCTCCTGCCATGGATGTCATCGATGATGTCCGCAGGATACTCAGAAACAGGATGGTGACGTCCTACAACACGGAATACGACTTCGGAAAGTTCCTCTATGAGGAGCCGTGGTCGCTTCGCGGTTCGTTCCTCGAATGCAACGACATAATGAAGGCTGCGAAGAACGTCTGCAAGCTCGACAGCGGCTTCTACGGAGGGGACTACAGATATCCCAAGCTGGACTACGCCTACTCCACCCTCGTCGAGGGCGACCCTGCAGGCATCAACGGCGTGCAGAGCCATCGCGCGCTATCTGATGCATACATGGCCTCGTATCTCGCCATCGCCATGTATCGGAACCATCAGTTCTTCCCGTGAATCCTCTCTTTGAGATCGGCGATGGTCTTCTCGGGATTCATCTCGGGAATCCTGATCTTGATTCCGTTGGATTCCTCATAGACATCTCCCGAGCTGTACTCTTCGTCGAGCTTCTTCATGTAGTACTGCTCGAACCGTTCGATGGTGCTCGACAGAAGATCTGTCTTCAGTACCATGACCTCCGTGACCAGCATGACGGCCACGAACGCCATGATCATGAGGTACCCGGTCAGAGGCAGCGGGACCAGCTCCACCAGGCCGGTGGCGACGAACGGGAACCAGAGGAACATCGCCGTCACCAGGAAGATCTCCAAAGCGGTGACTATGATAGGCACGAGGCTCCTGTTGGTCCTGCCGTCGACGGAGATGAACTTCCAACGGGGGCATATGATGAATATCTGGAAGAGCCCGCCGATAGATGCGAAGAGCACAAGGGCCGTTCTGGCCGCCGCCTCTCTGTAATCACGGTCGCCCCAGTACATGCCGTCCGTGATCAGAGACTGGTCAATAGGAAGCATTCCCGAATCGGCGAGCAGCCATACGCATCCATACAGGAGAAGGGAGAAGAAGGCTATCATCACAGAGGATGGGATGCAGAACCTCAGGACATCCGGAAGGATGAGCTCCTTGCTCTGCTCCGCCTTGGAGAAGAAGGTCATGAAGAAGGCCATTATAGTGACCGATATGAACGCATAGAATGTGTTCTGGATCGGAAGCATCGGTATGCTTCCAAGGAAGACGAATATCACCAGGAAGAGGACGGCCAGAGTGAAGTTCCTCGACAGGTAGAGCTTCAGGATGTCGCGCATGCCGGAGACGGTCTTCCTGCCTTCGACGAGTGCTTTCGGAAGAGCGGAAAAGTTGTCGTCGATGAGGATCATATCGGCGACTCCACGTGCGGCTCCGGCACCCGATTGAAGCGATACTCCCACCTGAGCGGTCTTGAGGGACCTGACGTCGTTGACCCCGTCCCCGATCATGGCGACATAGCGTCCATTGGCCTTGAGCGTCTCGACGACCTGCTCCTTGTTCTCCGGCCTCATCCTCCCGAATATATTGCATTCGAGCGCGGAGCGCGCGAACTCCTCGGGGCTCATCGCATCGAGCTCCGGCCCCGAAACTATCTTCCTGTCGCCCGGGATGCCTGCAAGGGTGAAGAGGGAATCGACGGTCACAGGATCGTCTCCCGAGATCACCTTCAGCTCCATCCCGTTCTCCAGGAAGGTCTGGATGGTATCTCTGCAATCCGGACGAACCTCGTCCCTTATAGAGATCAAGGACACAGGCGTCAATTCGGGGATCTGCGGTTCTCCTGACTCGTCATGCAGCGGAACATCCCCTGCGCGACAGATGAGAACGGTCCTGAGTCCCTTCCTCGCCTCAGCCTCTATCATCGACGGAAGATCCATATCGCTTGCGACGTGGGGGCCGATGGACGACCATGCGCCAACATAGATGCAGACGACTCTTCCATCGAGTCCGACCTTGACTGCGCTGTACTTCCTATCCGATGAGAACTGTATCTCATCTATCAGAGTCGCATCAGAATCCTCGTAATGCTTCGAAAGAGCCTCTACGGTCCTGTTACGGCTGCCCGTCGTGGATGCGAATGCCGATACGATGCGATCTGCCTCCTCCGAGGGCACCAGATCGCAGGCGGTCTCGAAGACCAGCTTGTTGGTGGTTATGGTCCCCGTCTTGTCCATGCAGACGGTATCCACATGGCTAATCGATTCGACGGAATTGGAACGCTGAAGCAGGACTCCGGAATCGGCCATGCGGACGGCGGCGATCATGTACGTGAGCGTTATCAGAAGGAACAAGGCTATCGGCACGACATCCAGACAGAGAACGAAGACCTCCAGCATATGGGCGAAGCTGTAGTCTCTGAAAAGAGAGAGGATGATGGTCAGCACGAACAAGACGGCTGCAATAGCCATGAGGATCTCGGTGATCGTCCCGGTCTCCATCTGGAGAGGTGTCTTCTTGGACACCTCCTTCTTGGCGCTGCTCAGCATCTTGGATGCATATGAATCGTTTCCGAATCCCATCACAGTGTAGAAGACCTCTCCGGTTACGAGATTGGATCCGGAATATACGAGGTCGCCGGCCTTCTTACGGACCGTGCTGGATTCGCCTGTCAGGAGCGATTCGTCCATCTCCGCCGACCTGCAATCGATTATGGTCCCATCGACGACGGCCTGATCGCCGGCACGAAGCACGACTGTATCGTCCTTAACGACCTCGGATTGATCGACGGTCTGCTCCATACCGTCCCTTACGACCGTGACGGTGGGCCTGGTGAGGAGGGAGATCTTGTCCAGCCTGCGCTTGGCGCGCATCTCCTGGACTGTGGAGATCATGATATTGACTATTATGATCCCCGTGGCCGATACGGCGCTGACAGGCTCCCTGCATACGAGCAATAGGATTCCGAGAGCGAAGAGGACCAGATTGAACGGTGTGAATGCGTTCTTGACGAAGATATCAGAATAGGTCCTGCTGGACCGGACCTCCGCGTCATTGACGAGCCCGTCGGCCTTGCGGGATGCGACTTCAGCGGAGGTCAGTCCTTTCATGGGCTGTCCTAACGTTCACCTGTATATGACACGTCGCACGGTTCATTCCCCATTGACGGAACGTTCCGATGCCTCTCTGACGCGCTCCTCGATGCGTTCGAATGGGAGAGGATCGAACTCTATCGTCTCTCCCAGATAAGCATAGTCTATGAAGCATCTGACGGGCAGATTCGGATAGACGCGCTTGACCACATGGGCGTACACGGACAGCTGGAGCTCGTACTCTCCCTGATTCGCCTTGGATCCGTCCGTCTTGTAGTCGTGGACCTCCACTCTGTCCTCGAACACTATCAGAAGATCGATGATGCCACGGATGACCACCTTTGGATCATCCAATGGGAGGGTGCAACCCTGTTCGGAGAACGAGTCCACGTAGTCGGTTGCGTAGTCCCCGCGCCCCCACGGACTCCTGATGCGGGAGAGGACGTTTTCGGCGATCCATCTGCTCTCTGGATAGTCATCCAGGACTATGCCCATGGTATGCATCCTGTCGGCCTCCTCATGGACCTTGGTCCCGTACTCCTTCCCTCTGCCTTCGGCTGCCACCTCGTCCGCGACAGCACCTTCGCCTACATTCTCGAAATCTAGCTTCAGCAGCTCGTGGACCGAGAAGGATGCGATGCGTGATCCGTATCCGGAGAGATCGGGCTTCTCTGAAACGACATCAGAAGCGTGTTCGGAGTCCAGCTCCAGCCGCTCGATGGTCATGGATGATTGGGGATCGTCGCAGAGACTAGTCATGAATAACGAAGGTTCCGGACCGGAGATCAAGGTCTCGTACTGCTTGGCGCGGGACATGGCGACGAATAGGAGACGCCTCTCCTCATCGTATCCGTCCTTCTGACGACGGTCGGATGTGGCGGCATCTATGAGGTCTGTCTTCCATGACTTCACGATCTTCGAATAGCCTCCGAAATCGAACACTGTGCGACTGCATCTCAATCCTGCGATTCCATCTATATGGAATATGGGGCGCCTGCTGTTGCTGAGCGGCATCGTCTTCGTATCGATATACGGGATGATGACCGTCGGAAACTCCAGCCCCTTGGCCTTGTGCATGGTCATCACCGCGACCGCATCGGTTCCGATGGCTCCGTCAACGGTGTACGCGGACCTCTTGCCGCCGGACAGATCTTCTTCTATGAATTCTATCAGATCGGAGATCGTCATCATGGAACCGCGATGGAGATCCGACAGGACGTTCACTATAGTCTGAGAGATGTCGTTTGATATCCCGTACCACTCGAATATGGATGTCAATAGCTCGTTGGTCCTGAGCCTCTTCGAGCGTAGGAGCTTCTTCTGAGATGATATCGCCACAGGCGCCAGCTCCGGCTTCTTCGATACCGCATAGCAGTCATCGATGCCGTAGCCGAGATCCGCCATTATAGCGCAGATTCCGCGCGGATCGTGGTCGTTGCTCATGTATCTCAGCCAGGCGAGGGCGAGCTTTCCCTCCCGCGTAGCCATGATCTCCACATCGCCATGCAGATAGGCATGGATCCCATGGGATTCCAGATGATCGACGACGGCTCTGCAGCCTTTGACAGTGCGGCATAAAACGGCTATATCGCCGAGCCTCATTCCGCGTTCCTCGATCCTTCCATCCTTCATGGAACGGACTGGATACTTGTCCGAACCGATGTATTCGCGGATGCACCTCTCTACAGCATCCATCTCCAGCGTTTTTTCGGGAGCCTGGGCGAATCTGACCTCCGTCGCATCGGAGTACATGGGATCGCCCATCGATTTCAGAAGCGTTATCTTGGAACGCAGTTCATCCTCATTCAACTTCTCTTTCTTAGTGGCTTTCAGATATAGTGAATTGAATGCGTGATCGACGATCAGTTGAGATGATCTGTAGTTGAATGTGAACGGAATCATGCATGGTTCCGGAATCTCGAAGAGGACGCGTTCTATTCCGTCCTCGTTCAACTGCTCCCTTATCTCATTGACCTTGTTGGTGAAATCGCGTATGAATTCTATCGATACATGTCTGAATCCGTAGATCCCCTGCTTCCAATCGCCTACCACGCAGAGATTGGGCTTCTCGAGGATCATGAGCGACATCATGATCTGAGCGGCGTTCGTATCCTGGAACTCGTCGATCATGATGTATTTGAACCGACTCCTCTCGCGGACTGCCTTGTTGTTGTAAAGAACGGAGAACGCCATCATCGAGGCGATGCCGAATGTCAGACAGTCTCTGACAACGCAGTCCCGTATGTACGCGTGATAGACGTCGTGGACGAACGCTATTAAGGAATCGCGATTCTCGTATGCGGCATCCCTTAGCATCTGATCAGGAACAGTCTTCGATTCCTTATCGAAATAAGATGGAAGCCTGGAATAGCCGCTCGCGTCATTGACTGCATCACTAACGGATGTTCTCATCGGAGAATTGCCACTTCTGGAACCCATTTCATTCATCGATTGCATCAAAGCATAGACTGAATCAGGAGATCCTTGGAGCTCGTCTCCGTTCCTTCCTCCGAACCAGCCGTTGGACAGAGGATATATGCCCTTCGTCAAGAGACAGTTGATCAGATCATACAGATCGTCCTTGAACTCGTTTCCAACAGCTGTCCATCTCCCGTATGCATTTAGATTGTCCTGTATGAATCCATCAAGAAAGGCGAGGAATCTTTGTCTGCTGACCGATTCGTTCGACTCCATCTTCACCGAATGAGTGAGCTTCTCCACTATGCCGAACATGGATGTCGCGAGATCCGGCGAATCCATTACGATGGAAAGGCAGAACGAATCGAAGGTCTGGACGCGAACGAGCCTTGACTTCGACAGCCATTCGTCTCCTCCGTCTCCATCATCGCACAACGCTGTCAGTGCGCCCATGATACGGGTCTTCATCTCCTCGGCAGCGTTTCTCGTGAATGTAAGAAGCAGAACATCGGTCGGAGACACTCCTTCCTGGGATATCAGATTGATGTACCTGTCGACGATGGTCTTCGTCTTGCCGGTTCCAGGGCCGGCATCGACGACGAGCATGCCGTCGAGCGTCTCGGCCATCCTCTTCTGATCCTCGTTCAATTCACTCATCCATATCACCCTCCCCATTGACATCTAGTCCCGATCTGGTGCAAAGATCGAAGAAATCGCACTTATCGCATATGATATTGGGTGCAGGATCCGCAGGGAATCCGTTCTTCAGGCATTCCTCCTTCATGGAATAGCACTCGTCTACAAACTGGAGGAAATCATCCATGGTTGCTGAAGGGATTAGAACGCACTCCGAATCATTCTTGCAGCAGATCATGCCGTCAGCCACGAGTTCGGAAATTTTCTTGATGGCAGATTGGAGTTTTTTACGTCTGCCACCGGTATCTTTCAGTCCGGAATTACGGAAAAATGACGATATGATGCCTTCATCGGAACTCCATTTGGAGGGATCCATGATACATGATTCCGATATTATCCTCTTCAAACAGGACAGATGGGGCTTGATCTCCTGATCCACTTTATACGAATCATATTCATCCGAATCCAAGGCCATAGAGATGGCATTGCCCCCGACAAGCTTTACTGCGATGACATTCTCTCTGATATCGAAATCATCGCCAAGCGAATCAACATCGTTTCCCATAGCATAGAAGAGATCGAATTCAGCATCAGCACCGTATTTGTCATACCCTAATGCCAGATAGATCAACGGTTGAAATTCGGGTCTTTCCGAAATGGCACTTATAGACATGTTTTTCTTTATGGTGCCAACCGCCGGCATTTTTCCCGTCTTATAGTCGACGATACACGAACCGACCTGGAGATCCATGATACCGTGAATATGCTTGGAATCCAGGCGATGATCGGTCTCGCACCAGGAGCTCGTCATTTCGATTCCGAATCTCCGGAAGAACATGTTGCCGTCAGCCGGGGGCACGGGCTTGTTCAGCTCCGGACGGATGCCCAGGGAGCAGATGTATCTCTTCACATTGGTCATCGCCAAGCGTATCTTGTCCAGATCCAGTTCCGAAGCAGCGAGAGAGGATATGCCGGAATACTTCTGGGCGACCATGTCCACCAGCTCGTCCATGCTCACCGAATCGATCTTCTCCGGAGCAACGGCGTAGGCTTCGGCGAACTCGTGTATGAGATTACCGAACTCGGTGTACGTGCTCTCCTCCGAAGAAACGACGGAGCTGAACATGAACCTCCTAGGGCAGGCCACGAAGTTGTCGAACGAAGACTTTGAGAACGAGCCTCTGCCGACAGAACCCGACCTTCCATGCTCATCCACCTCTCCATCGTCGTATCCGATCTCGAAGGAAGGCACCGCATTTCCTTTATCGTCGGAAGACGCGACCCAATGCTCCTCGGATACGCGCCCGCATATCACAGAGAAATCGCTGCAGGGGCGTTGGAAAAGCGTATCGAATGCTAGGCATGGACGAGGAGGACTACCGGCCTTGAGCTTGTTGACGCAGTAGAGACGCCTCTGACCCTGCTGTAGAAGCGCACATAGACGCAGGGCGTTGACCTCCCCCTCTCTTTCAGCATCGATGTACCTCTTGCCGACCACAGGGATGTTCCATTGCTGCTCCATGCCGAGGTAGAGGACCACCGGCCTGTCGATGTAGACTGAGTTCTTGCAGTCGGCTATGAGCACCCCCTTGCATTCGCTCTCCGGCCTCTGGACGTTCAATGTGAGCCCCTGGACGTTCTCGACGGCGAAGCGGATCTCCGAAAGGGTCTCCCGATCGATGATACGGTCGAGCATGTCCAGCTCTTCGAGCATAAGCGTTACCTGCGGTCTCGCGCTCCTGCCGCAGACCTCGTTCTTCGCGTCACGGTATGTGACGCCTTCCTCCGAGATACGGCGCATCAGCTCCCTCAGCTCTATCGACTTGCCGTAGAGATCCCTCTCATCCATCCTGGAAAGGAGATAGTTGTCCGTCTTCCTGCTGAATCCTCCGTTCAGATTGGAGAACATCTCCCTCACGTTGCGGACACGGAGAGTGGGATAGTCGAGCGCGGCATCGGCGAAGCTCAGGAAATCCCTGATCTGAGGGACATCGCTCATCTCCAGGGAGTTGATGAACGGGAGCTTCCTACGATAGAGGGCCGAACGAACAGAATCGGCTATGGAATCCCCGGCACTGAGAACGATCGCGTAGTCTGCAGGATTATTCTCATCGATGAGAGCCGCCGCGTTCTCGGCGAGCTCCCTGTCGTTGCCGACGACCTTGATCTCATCTATACGGAACTCGTCGTCGGTGAAGATCTCTATGATATCGGCATCGAACGGATTGCAGCGCTTGTCGAGATCGTTGAAGAAATCGGGACCTATGATGGCGATTCCACCGGATACAGCTTTATCGAAGTACTTGGAGATGCTGTTGTCCTCGGGATCGAGCATTCCCATAGCCTTCTCCAACGTGGGATACGAGACATACGAATCATAGATGATCTTGGAATCAAGGCTCGAAAGATTCCCTCTAACCTCCTGCGTATAGGATCTGATCTCACGGAACTTCATTATCTCGCTGTATATCTGGCGCAGCTTGAGCCCCGTATCCTCGGAAATCCTGGTTATCAGCTCCAGATCGCTGAGCGGACGCTCACCCAGGATCTTGGGAGCGAGCTTGGCGACAAGATGGAGAGGCGTTACGGCCAGATCTCCCAGGCGCGCAGTGTCTATCCTCCTGTTCAACGCGGTTTCCAACGCGACATCGTTGGTGATCACCATCCCGTAATCCTTCACTTCCGAATACAGCTCGTCTATCGTCTTCAGTCTCTTCATCCGATCGCGTCTCCCGTACAGCTCCCAGGTCTATATTGTTCCGTGCGGACGCGGAGATTCTATAATAATAATCTCTTGTTATCCAAGTAATCCCAGTAATCCGTGTTATCACAACGATTATGCCTCGTTGCTGCATCCAGGAGAACGATGACCGAGACCTATGTTGTGGAGATCGTGGCCACCGGAGCCGGCGGCTATCCGAAAGAACAGGTGGCGGAGATAGCGATCTGCAGGATCATGGGGACCGAATTCGAGACGACGTACTGCAACGGGATCTGCCTGGACCCGCTGGATCTGGGCAAGAACTCGCTGGACTATCTCTCCGAGAATCACGGAATAGAAGCAGAAGACCTCTACACCGGTTCTCCGCTGGATGCCGTCGTCGCCGATGTGCAGAAGCTGCTGTTCGGAAACGAATGCACGGCATACGATGCAGGGAACGTATTCGGCAGGTACCTGGCCTTCGAGCCATGGGACCTCACCGGGAACGCTACGATCCTTCCGTCCCTTTCGTCGAGGCTGCCCCGGGATCTGAAGGGACCGGTCTCGGAGGAGAGCAGGATGCTGGAATCGGCATACGAGACCCTGTGTCCTGGAGATCCCGCCCAGACGAACGGAGGGAGGAGGGCGCTCCATCTGGCGCAGATGGCCTCCTGCATCCTCCTGGAGCTGCGGGGAAGAGGTCTTTACCGAGAACGGCGCCCGGGATCGACGAAGAACACGAGATGCGCCAGCGATCCGATGTACAGAACGATGTACACGAACCACATGGGGACGGCTAACGGGATCGTGATCAGAAGAACCGTGAAGAAGACGGATGCGACGAAGACGACCAGCCCAAACAAGGTCAGAAGGATCGCACGCCTGTCGCCCATGTACAGCTGACCCAAACCGAGGAAACCGAAGAGTCCCGGTATCGCATCCAGCAGTACGGCGGCCGGGCGGCTCCTGCGGCGGCCCTCGGAGATCCCGCCGGTCCGTTCGGATTCGGACGGGGCCGGCATCTTCCTGTAGCATTTGGGGCAGGTGATGCTGTTCGACGGAACGGGCTCTCCGCAATTCGGGCAGATCCTATCCATCGGCTGCCCTCCCTGCCGATGACGAACGCGGTGCATGTTGCAGCGGCGACGAGCTTTCCTCCTTCGTCGTACGCCCTGACGTCGAACACCTCGAGCGACCTGGACCTGTTGATCGGACGGCATACGGCGGTAAGAGGTCCGGAAGCAGGACGGAAGTAGGATATGCTGGAGGACTGGCCGGTGCAGTCGCGCACCAGGTTCGCCGCTATGGCGAATGTATGGTCGATCAACGCGTAGACCGCTGCTCCGTGCCCTCTGCCCATGCTGTTGAGCATCTCCGGACGGAGCTCCATGGAGCAGACGACCTCGTCCGGGGAGACGGAGACGACCTCTATCCCCATCATGCGTGCGAACGGAGCCTCGTACATCTCCATCAGACGATCTATGCCGCCTTTCGAATCGGTCGACATTCTCCCGATCAGTTCCTCCCTGTCCATGAACGGGAATCACGGTGACGGCTATAAGCGATTTCCGAGCACCGTGCGGAACAAATGCTAATAGAAGCTCGCCATCGGGTCCATCATGGAATCCGTGTACACAGTGACGCAGCTCAACACCCGTGTCCGCGGGATGCTGAAGGCGTCGCCGGACCTCCAGGACGTATGGGTATCCGGAGAGATATCCAATCTCACGAGGGCGGCTTCCGGACACTACTACTTCGTTCTGAAGGATGAGGGGAGCGAGATACGGTGCGCCCTGTTCTCCAGATCAAGATCCCGGATGGACTTCGAACCTGTCAACAACATGAAGGTGCAGGCGTTCGGAGGCCTGGACATATACGTGCAACGCGGCTCCTACCAGTTCATAGTCGAGAATATGAGAAAATCGGGGATCGGGGAACTTTTCCTCAGATTCGAGGAGATGAAGAGGCGCCTCGAGGCAGAGGGGCTGTTCTCCGCATCCCACAAGAGGCCTCTTCCCCGCTATCCGAAGAGGATAGGCGTGGTGACATCGGAAACAGGGGCTGTGATCCACGACATCATCAGGACGTCGTCCACAAGGTTCCCTGCCGATATCGTGCTCGCTCCGTCCATGGTGCAGGGGGAGGGCGCTGCGAGAACGATCGTCGCCGGGATCAAGCTGCTGGAAGCATACGGGACGGATGTCATCATAGTCGCCAGAGGAGGGGGCTCCCTCGAGGACCTCTGGCCGTTCAACGAGGAATCGGTGGCCCGCGCCATCTACGCCTGCAAGGTCCCCGTGGTCTCCGCTGTCGGCCATGAGACCGATTTCACCATAGCCGACTTCGTCGCAGACGTGAGGGCTCCGACTCCCACGGGCGCGGCCGCGATAATCCTCAGGGACAGGAAGGAGACGTCCGATCAGATAGACCGCGACATGGCCGTCGCAGAGAAGGCGCTGGCATCCGTGATGGAACGGATGAGGCGGAGGTTCGATGTCGCGGATGCGAAGCTCTCCCTCGAAGCGGCCTCCGACGATCTGTGCATGAGGTCCATGGATCTCGATTCGGTATGGTCATCCGTGGAGTGGGGTCTGAAGAGCGTTCTCTCCGGGATGAGGGAGAGGCTCTCAGCCGTTCAGTCGACGATCTCGCCGTCTCTCGCACTCTCCCGGCTCTCCGTTCTATCGTCCGGACTCTCCGCGATGGAATCGGAGATCGGCAGGCTCTCGTCCAAGAAGCTGGCAGAATCGTCGTCGAGGCTGAACGAGATCTCGGCCCAGCTGGAGGCCCTAAACCCGTCGCGCGTCCTGGACCGCGGATACGGGATCGTGGTCGATTCCGAAGGAAGGGCCGTATCCTCCGTCGACGGCCTTGCAGTCGGAGAGAGAATAGGGATAAGGATGCGCGGAGGAATCGCGACAGCGGAAGTGAAAGGAATCAGGAATGATTGAGATGAAGGATATGGAAGAATTCAGGAACGAGGTCGCCGGCATGAGCTTCGAGACGGCCATGGAGAAGCTGGAGGAGCTCGTCAAGGAACTGGAGAACGGAGGCGCCGATCTCGATCGCAGCCTGGAGATCTATGAGGCCGCCGTGATCCTGAGGAACCGCTGCAAGGAGATCCTGGAGGACGGGCAGAGGCGCATACAGAAGCTCGTGGAGTCCGCGAACGGGATCGAGGCCGAGGATCTCCCTCGCGAGCGAGGTCCCACAGAGGCTCTCCGATTCCGGCCGCCCAGTCGGATGTGCCCGAGAACAGCTCCGTGGATCTGAAGTCCTCGTCGCTGTAGGCGAGCCTCAGGGCGCCTGAGAGCTCGTCCTCCGTGAGGCCCCTGCTGTTGTAACCTCCGAACCATGACCTGAGGCATACCAGAAGGATTGCAACGGTGTCATGGCCTCTGGCCGCATCCCACGGATCGATGCGGTCGTACCTCATCGCGTCGTCGAGAGCGCCCAGGATGTGCCTTCTGCCTACATGGACGTCGCGGGACGAGGCCATGGCGGCATCGACCATTCCGACCTCGTCAATGGCGACGGCCCGGGGATTCACGAAGCGACGGAAATCCAGCTCCTTGAAGCTCAGTCCGAGCCTCCTGTCGCGGGATATGCGCATCAGAAGCCCTATCGGGTAGCTTGCGGAGACCACGGCTTCGCGAAAGCTTCCGCGCTTCCCTTCGAACTCAGCGATCTTCTCGGCATCCCCGTATTCCGCCAGAACATCGTCGAAGGAGCCCGCGGCCACTGTCATCATCTCCAGATCGCGCAGATCCGTATGGAACAGCGGAGGGGAGGCTCCTTTCCCGTCGAGGAGGTCCAGATCGGAATCGACGATGCCTATCACGCGCCGATCCCTGCGGCGAAGGCTCATCTCCCTGACGGAGCGCTCCGCATTGTCCCTGGAGTGGGCGACCACCAGACGGGTCCTGCCCTTGTCTATGAACTTGCCGTAGAGACGGAGGTCTGTGATCCCTTCGACGACCACGAACACCCCATCGAAGACATCCCTCTCCAATCCCATCAGGTTGGAGATGTCGTCCGGAGTCAGATGCTCGCGCATCATCGCCCTTCAGCTCTCTGGCAAGATCCCACTTGTCGTGTATCACCTGCGGGGAATGGGTGGAGACGATCATCTGTATGCTCCTGACCCTGCATATATCGAGGAAATAGCCTGAGAGCATCTGCTGCCATACAACATGAAGAGAAATCTCGGGCTCGTCCAAGATGACGAGGGTGCCAGGAGATGTATGGAAGAGCAGGACGTAGAACATTATCAGGATCTGTTTCTCCCCAGAGGAGAGCTTCTGCAGCTGCAGGGCCGTCCCGTTGTCCATCGATACCGTGAGCCTGCCCGCATCAGATACGGCAATGGTCTTGTTGATGAAGATCTCGTTGACTATGTCCTTGAAGATGATGATGGATTCAGCCAACTGATAGTTCTTGCAGGCGTACTCCGATATCGAGCAGGACAGCTCCTCGTACTTCCTCCTGTCCCTGGAGATGTCGTAGCGGGACGGAGGGAACTTCGTACCCGAAGGCATGTCCGGCTCGAATCCCGCATCCTTCATGAAATCCAGCTTGGCCTTCAGGTCCTTGCACCAGAACTCCAGATCCCCGTCACTCATCCCGGCAACCGCATCTGTGGCGACAGCCTCAAGGGCCCTGTGCTCCTTCGCGTAGCGTACCGTCTCCAGAAGCTCCTGTGCGAAGACGTCCAGGGTAGGCGCGATGTGCCCATCGCCCTTCTTCATGGTCAGCCTCTCCGGGGAGAGGTATATCGCCGGGCACAAATTGGCCATGGCATCAGAGGATACGACGGTGGACACCTCGCTCTTCCTCACATGGATATGGAGATCCTCGCCGTCGTTCTCCATGATGAGGTCGCTCCCGTCATCGAAAGAGACGTCCATCCTTTCGAAGGGCGTGTCCTTGAGATAGTCCAGGTCTCCTCTGAGGGAGGCGTACAGCATCCTCATGATCGTCGATTTGCCCATCCCGTTTGCCGAATGGATGAATGTAAGAGGCGAACAGAGCTCGATCGTATAGTCGAATTCGTTGAATAGCCCGATGACGCTGATGGATCTGACGAACATGGTCATCTGTGGATGGAGCCGAACCGATAATAGAGTATCGGACAGAAAGGCATCATGGATCGCGAGCGCCCCCTGTTGTTTTATAAGAATCAGAAGATGAGGTCTCCGATGGACCCGGAAGCAGCGTTCGAAGAGGTTCGCCAGCTCCTATCGCAGAAGAGGGAGGGCGACGCCGTTCTCAAAGTCAAGGAGATATCGGCATCCTGCGGCGATCCCTTCGTCAGGATCAAATGCCTCTCCCTTCTGAAGGTTATAACGGATTCGGATGCATCCGATTCCATAGTCTCCGCCCTCATGTCGGAGCTTCCAGAGAATCGCAATGCCCTTCTTCAGATAGCCGGGTCCCTGAGAGGCCTCGGCTACCCTGAAGAAGCCCTGTCCATCATCGGGGCCATGGATCCCACCGATCCCGTTCGCAGGCTGGAATGCATGTGCTATCAGGACATGGGAGAGTACGAATCCGCATTGGAGACGATCGGAACGATCGGAGACAGGACCCCGTACGACAGGATCCTCCTCTCCGAATCGCTGAGCTCTGTAGGAGAGCACCGCAGGGCGATAGAGGAGGCCAAGGCCCTTCTTGACTCCGAACCGGAGGATTTCGACGCCAGGCGCGCATATGTGTCCGCGCTCATGCTCGGAGGAGACGACAAGGAGCTGACGAGATTCGTCCGTTCGTGTCTCAAAGACAAGACCGCAGGTTCCAACGCCCTGGCCGCCTACGCCATGCGCGTAGCTGGAAAGACCAAGGCCGCCGCAGGCTACGCCACCAGGGCGCTCAAGATGGATCCGAAGAACATCTCTGCGATGGAGACCCTCGGCATCTGCCTCGCCCAGAAGGAGGAGTACGACAAGGCGCGCATCGTGGCAGGAGCGATCAACGAGGCCTCCCCCGGCAACAGAGCGGCCATCAACGTGCTGTCGTACTGCAGGCGATCAGTCCTTCGCAAGCCTCTTCTTCGCCGAACGGAACGCATGGCTGTTCAGCCACAGCTCCTTCCAGAAGCCGGGGGTGAAGAGGATGAGGGCCGTGATTATCTCCATACGGCCTATCCACATCAGGATCATGAGGACCACCTGGACCGTAGCGGAGAGCTGGGAGATGTCGCCGAAGGGTCCGTAACCTCCGAATCCGGTACCTCCGTTCGATACCGCCGCTATTGACAGACCGAAACCGTCCACCATGTCGAACCCCAGGATCATCAAAGCGACGGCGCCTATGCCTGTGGTGAGAAGATAGGTAATGGAGACGACGAGCGCTGACTGGACGGTGTCGTCGTCCATGCTCTGCCTGTCGATCTTCACGGCATAGACGGCATTCGGATTGAGGATCTTGCGAATACCGTTCTTGATGTACTGGTAGATTATCAGAAGCCTGCTGAACTTGAGACCTCCGCTGGTAGATCCGGATGAAGCTCCGATGATGGCCACCAGCATCAGCAGCAGTGTGCATTGGGATGGCCAGAGGGTGAAGTCCTCGACATAGAATCCGGACGTGGTTCCCAAGGATACCACCGTGAACACCGTGTTCTTCACCGAATCGTACAGAGAGCCATCGACGGAACCCGTCAGGATCTCGCTTCCTTTCGTGAAGAGGATGATGGTGACGGCGATGGCGCAGAACCACAGGATCATGGTGTTGAATTCGGAGTTCCTCCTGTAGACACGCTTCTCGCGGAGGACGACCGCCCTGTAGTGGAGATAGAAGTTCGCACCTCCAAGGAACATGAAGACGACCGTGATCCATTGAACGGCGTCCGAATAGCCCATCATGTTGGAATTGACCACCATCAGGCCGCCTGTGGATATTGTGGTGAGCGCGAGGCATAGGGACTCGAACGGCTCCAGACCCGCCAGGATGAGCAGCAGGAAGTTGATGAAGCTCAGGGCGGAGTACATCAGGATGAAGGAGCGGGCGGCATCGGTCACCCTTCCCGTGTAGGATGATGATCCCGATCCGGATAGCTCGTTGCGGAAGATGCCGCGACCGAAACCGATCGACGGCAGGAAGTACAGGAATATGACGACGATTGTGATACCGCCGATCCATTGGGTCATGGACCTCCACATGAGCAGGCTGCATGCGTACTGCTCCAGGTCGCCCATCATGGACATGCCGGTGGTGGTGAATCCGCTCACGGCCTCGTAGATCGAATCCAGGGCGGACAAGCCGCTGAGATAGAACGGGATGCCGCAGAGAAGGAACATCTCCACCCAGGCCAAAGCAAGCATGACTATCCCGTTGACAGTGCGGAAGTAGTTGGATCTGCCGGAGGCGAGATAGAGGAGGGCTCCGAGCACCAGAAGCACAGGAGACGGAATCAGGAACGGGCAGAGGTCCTCGCCGTAGTAGAGCGCACAGACGGAGGGGCAGAGCATGACCAGTCCGAAGACAAGCATGATCATCCCGAGAGTCTTGACGGTGGTGCTCTCCCACAGGATGCATCTCTCCTGGAATTCGTTCCACCTCATCGTCGCAGCCCCGGTTCGGCCTTGTGTCCGAGGATCTTGATCAGCTCCGAATCGGTCTTGTCGACTTCGAACATGATGACAGCATCATCTCTGAGAAGCCTCGTGTCCAATCCGGGGAACACGAGCTCCCCATCTCTAGAAATAGCGACTATGCGAAGGCCGTCGGGCACGCGGACATCGCCGACGAAACGCCCCCTGAGCTTGGAAAGATCGTCCACGCGATGGATGAAGAACACCCCGTCGGAGCCCTGCATCTGGGCGATCGACGTCTCTTCGGAGAGGAGACAGCGTGTCACCTCGTTGGCGATGACGCGCTCGTAGCCTATGATGCTCTGAAGGTCGGTGTATCTGAAGATGTCCTCGTATTCCCGCATATAGAATCTGGTGATGACCTTCCTGGAGCTGTGCCTCTTGGCCGACATGCACATCAGCAGGTTCGTATCATCCTTGCTGGAAGTGGAGACGAGCACATCCGCCTTGAATATGTTCTCGTCGTTCTGGACATCCGGATCCAGATAATCGCGGTTCAGTATCAGGACTCCGTCCAGCTCCCTGGCGAGCTCCTTGCATCTCTTCGGATCCCTGTCTATTATCTTGACGAACCTCTTCAGCGGATCGCTGGCGAGCATCTTCGCGACATTGGCCCCGACTATGGTTCCGCCCAATATGCAGAACTCCCTTCCGACGTTGTCGGAACCCATTGTCGTATCGAAATCCTGGATGGCGTCGTCCTTTCCGAAGACATAGATGCGGTCCCCGGCATGCACCTCCATGGACTCCGGCGCCGTGCAAATTATCCCTCCGCGCTCCAAGGCGAACACAGTACATTCCGAGGGGAGAGGAAGCTCCATCACAATCTCTCCGATGATGCGACTCCTGGGCCCCACCAGAAAAACGGCGGCGGATGCTCCGACCTGGTTCATGGCCTCGTATTCGACCGCGTTCTCCAGGACGCAGAGCTTGTACATCTTCTCGGCGGTGATCAGCGCAGGCGAGATGACCTTCTCGATCCCGTCGTATCCGCTCTCCGAAAGGGATTCTATGAAATCCGGATCGTCGACTGTGGCGACAGTCCTGGTATCAGGCGCTATGATGCGAGTCATCATGCACACGAAGAGATTCTCCGCATCGGACTCGAGAGTCGATATCACGATGTCGGCACCGTGCTGCTTGAACGCGTACTTTATGATGCGAGGATTCGTTCCGTCCTCACACAGGACAGCCACGTTCATACGGCTCTTGAGCTCGTCGGCTATGGATTCGTCCCTTTCGATGAGAAGGACGTCGTGGAAGCGAGACAGAAGCTCTGCGGCTACCGTTCCGACGGTGCCGCCGCCGACGATGATGATTTTCATTCCATATGGCGAGCGGAAGATGGGGATATAACGCTTTTCGGAACAGACCGATGTATCCTATATCTTTTACCACCAAATCGTATTTAATATGCCACGGACTAGCGGAAACCCATGTGGCAACAGGTCAATGAGGACTTCTGGGCCAAGAACCGTGAATCCAAGGTCGGGCAGGCCGAAGAGGCGGTCCGCGATATAATCAAGATGGTCGAGGAAAGGGGAGACGACGCCATACGCGAGCTCGCCAAGAAATTCGACAAGGTAGATCTCGACAGCCTCGTCGTCACGAGGGAAGAGATCGACAAGGCGTACGAGCAGGTCCCCCAGGAGGTCGTGGAGGAGCTCGAGAACGCCGCCTACAACATCCAGCGCTTCCACGAGATGCAGAGGCCCGCAGGCATGTGGCTGAAAGAGGTCGAACCGGGCATCACCCTGGGAGTCAAGAGCACTCCTCTGGAGAGAGTGGGATGCTACATCCCGGGAGGACGCGCATCCTATCCGAGCACCGTCCTCATGACCGCCATACCCGCAAGGGTCGCCGGCGTCGACGAGGTCGTCATGTGCACCCCTGCGCCTATAAAGCCCCTCGTCCTGGTGGCAGCCGACATCGCCGGCGTCGACGAGATCTACAAGACCGGCGGCGCCCAGGCCATCGCGGCCATGGCGCTGGGAACGGAGACCATAGAGCCCGTCCAGAAGATCGTCGGTCCGGGGAACGTGTTCGTCACCGGAGCTAAGATGATGCGCCGGAACAAGGTAGACATAGATTTCCCTGCCGGACCTTCCGAGGTATGCGTTCTTGCCGACGATTCCGCGGATATCCCCTTCGTCGCAGCCGACCTGGTGGCTCAGGCGGAGCACGATCCGTCCTCCGCATGCCTTCTCATTACCGACGACCCCGAGCTTCCCGACAAGGTATGGCCTTACATGGAGAGGATCATCGAGGCCGCCCCTCGCCGCGAGATCATCGAGGCGGCCATGGAGAACTCCGGATACATCGTGGCCGACAGCATGGATCTGGCGATCGAGATCACCAACGAGATCGCGCCCGAGCACCTGTCCATACAGGTCAGGGACCCTCTGGACGTTCTCGGAAAGGTCAGGAACGCAGGCTCCATATTCGTCGGGCCCTACACGCCCGTCGCCGCAGGGGACTACGCATCGGGAACCAACCACGTCCTCCCCACATCCGGCTACGCCAAGACGTGCTCCGGACTAAACGTCTCCATGTTCATGAAGACGTCCACGGTCCAGATCCTCTCCAGGGAGGGTCTCGAGAACCTCTCCCCAACCATCCAGACGATAGCCGAGGCCGAAGGGCTCTTCGCACACCGGGATTCCGTAAGAGTGAGGGACGAGGGGGACCAGCGATGACCACCCGCAGATCGCGGAGCGTTGCGTCCGACGGAGAGCCGGACCTGTACGATTCGAGATACTACATCAACAGGGAGTGCTCCTGGCTGGAGTTCAACCGCAGATGTCTCGAAGAGGCCAGGGACCAGTCCAATCCTCTGCTCGAACGCGTGAAGTTCCTCGCGATCTGCTACGGCAATATCGACGAATTCTACATGATCCGGGTCCCCGGGATCCTTTCCAAAACTCCGATTCCCGGTCCGGACTACCAATCGCAGAGCTACAGCTCTCTGCTCGAGGAGGTCACCGCCGAGGTCAGAAAGCTCGAGTCGGAGTATATGGAGTGCTGGTCCGAGCTCCGCACGTCGCTCTCATCCTCCGGAATCTCCATCGCTCGCGTCGGCGAGCTAGACCAGGAGCAGCGCGAATGGGTGGCGAACTTCTACAAGGAGAGAGTGCATCCACTCCTGACTCCTCTCGCCCTGGACGTCAGCCACCCCTTCCCGTTCATCTCGAACAACTCCCTCAACGTGGCGGTCCGCCTGCTGGACAGGAACCACGAGCAGCTCTATGCGAGGGTGAAGGTGCCTGTAGGCGTGCTCCCCAGATTCGTCCAGGTCCCCGGTCCCAAGGGGCTAAGGTTCGTGATGCTGGAGGACATCCTGGAGAACCATGTATCGTCCCTGTTCCCCGACCTGGAAGTGGACGGAGCGTATACTTTCAAGGTCACCAGGAACGCCGACGTCAAGGTGACGATAGACGAGGCGTGCGACTTCATGACCGCCGTCGAGGAGTCTCTGGAGGACCGCGACGTCGGATTCCCCGTGAGGATGATCGTGGAGCGCACCATGCCCACGGACATGATCAGGCTCTTCGCCCGCAATCTGAAGCTGAGCGACCTACAGGTCCAGAGAACGGACGTCATGGGCCTGGCGGATCTGTGGCAGCTCTACGGGCTCGACTACCCGAGGCTCAAGGAGAAGCCGTTCGAACCGTACATGCCCCAGGAGCTGTCCGAAGGGATGGATATGTTCGCGGCGATCAGACAGAGGGATTGGATCCTGTATCATCCCTACGAATCGTTCTCGGCCATCATCCGTCTGCTCAACGACGCAGCCGACGACCCCTACGTCCAGAGCATAAAGATATGCCTCTACAGGATAGGAAAGGACCCGTCCCTGATCAGAGCCCTCATGAAGGCCAAGGAGAACGGAAAGACGGTCTCGGTGCTGATGGAGCTCCGCGCGAAGTTCGACGAGAGCAACAACATACTCTGGGCAAGGGAGATGGAGAAGATCGGCGTCCACGTCGTCTACGGACCTGTCAACCTCAAGGTCCATTCGAAGCTCCTCCAGATCGTCAGATTGGAAGGCAACAGGCTGGTCCGCTACACCCATATGAGCTCCGGAAACTACAACTCGTCGTCGGCGAAGCAGTACGCGGACATATCCTTCCTGACATCCAATCCCGAGATTGGGGAGGACGTCGGAGAGCTGTTCAATGCGCTGACGGGCTATTTCGGCCCCAGGCCGTACAAGCACCTCCTCGTCGCGCCGCTGACATTGAAGAAGGGTCTCATAGAGAAGATAGAAAGGGAGATCTCGGTGTGCAAGGAGACGGGATCGGGCCGCATCGCGATGAAGGCGAACGGCCTGATAGATTCCGACATAATCGCCACGCTGTACAAGGCATCCATAGCCGGAGTGAAGATAGACCTGAACATCCGCGGCCTCTGCTGCCTCCGCCCCGGCGTTCCCGGGATCTCGGAGAACATCAGGGTCACGAGCATAGTCGACCGTTTCCTGGAGCACTCCCGCATATACTACTTCGAGAACGGGGGGAGGCCGGAGATGTACATGGGGTCCTCCGATATGATGCCGAGGAATCTTCTGGCGCGCGTGGAGGTGCTGTTCCCCGTGCTGGACGGCAGGATGCTCGACCTCATCAAGAGGAACATACTCGATATCCATCTGGCGGACAACGTCAAGGCCCGTGCGCTTCAAGCGGACGGCTCTTACACCCGCGTGATAAGGAAACCTACGGAGAAGAAGCTGAGATCTCAGAAATGGCTGATAGACCACAGGGGATCGTGGCATGGAACCGAAGAACGAGACCGAAACCATCGGATTCATCGATATCGGCACCAACTCCATCCATCTCCTGGTAGTCAGATTCTATCCGGGAACGTCCGGCACCCCGATCTATCAGGACAAGGAGTCGATCCGTCTCGGAAGAAGCCTCTACGGCGACGGCATCCTCGACCATGATTCCATAGAGAAATGCGCGCTGGTGGTCTCCCGCTTCGCAGGCATCTCCCGCAGCCTTGGAGCCTCCGAGGTCGTGGCCTACGCAACATGCGCCGCGAGAGAGGCGTCCAATTCCAAGGAGCTGCTATCAGCGATGCCCGAGGATGTCGAGGTCAAGGTGATTCCCGGCGCAGAGGAGGCGAGGCTGATAGCCCTGGGCGTGTTCGGCGACAAGGGGCCGGAGAAGCGCACTATCCTGATAGACATAGGCGGAGGGAGCACGGAAGTCTGCATCCGCGAGAAGGGAGAGGACCTGTTCGTGGACAGCCTCTCCATGGGCGCGGTCAGGTACGATTCGGGCCTGGGCATTGATTTCACCAAGCCCGTGTCCCGCGAGGACTACTCCTTCGTCCAGCGCACCGTCGACGTGTCGTCCTATCATGCTTCGAAGAGGATCTCCACCATGGGATTCGCGGAGGCGTTCGGCTCCTCGGGAACGTTCATCGCTCTCGCCGAGCTCTGCGCCGCACGCAGAGGCGACCGCGACGCGAACGTCGTCAGACTATCGGAGCTCGTCCCTCTGATGGAGCACCTGTGCTGTCTGGACATGCAGGAGAGGCTGAAAGTGCCCGGAATGAGCAAGAGCCGCGCGGACATAATCATACCCGGGGGTGCGATCGCCCAGGAGCTGATGACCGTCTTCGGCATCGATTCCGTCTACATAAGCAGGAACGGCCTGAAGCAGGGCATGATGCTGGACCATCAGATGTCCAACGGCAGGACGGTCTTCAACGCCAGGGAATCCTCGGTGAGGGCTCTCGCCCACAGATGCTCCTACGACAAGGGCCATGCGGAGACTGTGGAGAGGAACGCAATCATCCTCTTCGACAGGATGAGGGACATCGGCCTTCACGATCTCGACATGCAATGGAGGAGCCTCCTGTCCTGCTCCGCCCTTCTCCACGACATAGGGGAGATAGTATCCTACTCGAACCACAGCATCGTATCCCAGATGATGATCGAGAACGCCGACCTCCAGGGATTCACCATGGAGGAGATCCACGACATGGGGCTGATCGTCAGGAACCATCACAAGAAGTTCCCGGGATCTAAGGACAGGAGATTCTCCGGCATGGACCGCGACGAGATCCGTGATATCAGGGTCTGCTCGATAATACTCAAGATGGCCGATGTCATGGACAGACATAGGAACCGTTCGGTGCGCGGATTCTCGATCGCATTGGACAAAGACGTCGTGAAACTCCGCCTGTCCGCAGACGAGGACCCGTCCATGGAGATGTGGAGCCTGGGGCGTATCGCTCCAGATTTCAAAAAGGTTTTCGGGTTCGACCTTGCTATCGAATCCGATTTCCCGCTGAAGAGCGCCTGAGTTCCGTTCGTCCGTCCATCGGCTCTGCACCTCCCGCTTCGATATAATAACCTTATAATGTATTTTGTCGATTCTTGTGACTGGAACATAAATCCATGAACGGAAACGACGACGAACGGAAGGGGATAAGCCCCGACATTACCGATGAGATCAGCATGTCGTCCGATGTCATCGCGGCGGTCGGCATCAGGATAACGCGCCTCCATGAGCCGTCCTACAACTTCATCTCCAGATTCCCGTTCATAAAATTCGCGGAGAACGGATTCCGCTTGGTCATACCATGGTACGACGCGGGTCCAAAAGACGAACTGAGGATTTCTCTGTCTTCAGAAGGGCGTACCATCGACTACGGCAGACTGGAGCATGTGGTGCTCGGAGGATGCAGGATAAGCATGCCGAAGGAGTTGGAGCTGTCCGAGGAGGAATTCGATCCGTTCACGCCCATATGCATCGCCATCGACGGAAGGAAAGCATACACGTACGATCCAGAAAAGACCAACCTGATGCTGAACTCCAACTTCGTCGAGACATTCACCAAGAAGGATTGCAGATACGTCGCGATCTCCACTCATCATTCCATCTGGATCAGGAAGAATGACGGTGCGACGACAGCGGCCAGAACCCATGGGGCCGTGATCCTGGACGTAGGAGACGGCTATATGCGCCCCGTGATGATATTCGACCTCTCGCGTACCTGGAAGAGGCAACCGAAGATGCCGAACACGGTGTCATATCTTCCGAAATTCACCTCGTCCATGTCGAAGTACGTGAAGATGTCCTGGGACGACGACCCCAGCGGCGACACCGAGTTCAACAGACGCTCCATCGCGTTCAACAACATCCCCCGTTCGTTCCTCGAAGCCCACCCTCCGTTCTTCGGATTCGTCGGCACGAAGCCGAAGATCATGATCACGGAAATCGGCCTGGTACTCAGATTGCCCATTATGGAGTTCATGGAAGAGTCTGAGCCGGCAATCTCGCTTGTTCAAAACGGCACCAGCTATCTTCTGCCCAAGGCGGGATTCGTGGTCACGAATCACAAAAACCGCTTTCGCATCCATCAGTACGTGATCATCGAAGGTACAGGCATCGATCCCTTCGAACCGTTCGACATAGTCGGCTGCGGCACCATCCTGAAAAGGATGGAACTGACGAATCCCGCGTTCTTCAGGAGGAACGGATCCAACATGTCCGTGCCCGCAGGCGAGTTCTTCATGATTTCCAGGATGGCGGAGGACGCTGCTGTCGACGGCGCCATCGTATTGGAGAAGGCCGATATGAACGGCGTCAGGATCTCGAGATGCATCATACCGGCCGCGGCATTCCGCGAACGGATGCGGAAGTGGCACCCGGAATTCCAGGAGATAGAGAGAGGCGACTGCGAAACGCCGACGATACTGGAAGCGGAGGCTGTTGAACCATCGAATCCTCGCAAGAACGACCGCCCCAGAAGACTGCGCCCGGGTCAGATCCTGGACGACGGCGCGGTCGTCGCATCCCCGATTCCCGAGAAGCGCGTGACGGATATGGACCTCGGCGCCACGGAATCGGATGATGGAGCGCGCAGAAGACTGGTCAAGGCCGTGGAGGCTTCCGGAGGAATATGGGATCCGTCCCCTCATCCTCCGTCCAGAACTATGACGGGACCGAAGCCTGTGCTCAGGATGACAGGGTTCGGATTCGAAGTAGTGCTGGTTTGCTACGAGGGGGGAGAAGGCGACGGGATGCTGGTAGAGATCTCCCAGAACAACAGGACCCTGGTGCTCTATCCGCGCATGCCATACATCGTCATGGGAGGGTGCGCGATGACCGACAGGTATCCGATCGACCTCCGCCATCTCGGGATAGATCCGTTCTCGGAGTTCCGGATAACAGTGGACGGGGAATGCGTCTTTTTCAATACTGCTTCGGATGTCCTCTTTTTCGGCGGAGACGGGGCGAGAATAGCCGGTCCGTCCGACAACTGCACCGTCTGCTACCGTTCCGGAAACAGTCTTGTCGTCGACGGAATGGTTGTTTCCCCCGGAATCGAAGTCGACGGTGCCGTATTCACCTCCATCAAAGGACTTCGCAGCGGCATGGAGATATCGATCCGGCAGATTCGGGAGACTGTCTCGGAGGATGTCGACGTTTCCGAAGGGGGATCCGATGAAACGAGAACCGAGGAAGCCGATGCTCCGGCAGAAACCGGATGTGAGGAGAATCCACCGGAACAGGCCCCCGCACCGGAAGATGCGGATGAGAGCACGATCCAGGAACGTGCGGATGCGACGGAACCTCCCGGAAGCGGCGAAAACACGGAATGCTCCGGAACAGATGGAAAGGGATCATCCGATGCCGCGGATGACGAACCATTCGTATGCGAAGATGCGGATGTATTGACGAAGGCGTTGGAGCTGTTCGACAGACGGATAGATCTGAACGACAGGAATCCCCTTTCGTTCGATCGGACGCCCGGAGTATACGACGGACCGATGTTCGAATCTGGACGCAGCTTCATCGGATGCGCGCCGTCTCTCTTCCTCTCCGGCTCATCTGTTTACCTCTTCCTTCCATCGTTCTGGGGCTATGTGGGCGACGAATTCGTGCTCACTGTCAGAGAAGGATCGGTCAGCCGCGTCCTCTCGAGGATGAAAACGGGGGATGACAAGCTGATCACCCGGAAGCTGCTCCTGGATCTGTACAACGCCGGTCTCGATCCCCTCGGACGGTTCGATATAGCCATCGACGAAACCGTGGTGTACAGGAACCGCACCAAGGAATTCATCATGTTCGATGCGGAAGGCCGTAGGACCGACGACCAAAGGGAATGCACCGAGATCGTGATATCCAGCGGGAACCGCATCATGGCATCGCACATACGGACGGAAACCGAATACCGTCCGGACGGAACAGGATTCGTGTCCCTGGACAGAGAAGGATCGGACTCCTGGTTCTCGGTTCAGCGCATGGAGACGGCTGAAGGAGAACGCGTCATGCATCTGCCTGATCGCGGATTCCTGAAAGGTGCTCCTGTTCTGATGGTGGAACGCGGCTATCCGCTGCTCAGGATACCAGAGTACAGATGCATGAACGGAGACGCAGGCATGGTCTCCATCGAGACCTCTTCGGGGGAGACCGTGGTACTGGGAAGGATGGAGTCGCGCCCCAAGATGCGTGCCTCGGCATGCAACCCCGCCGTATTCAACATCGAAGCCCTGGGCGACCGTCTACTGGACGGATTCTCCGTGACGATAGACTCGGAACCGGTAATGAACGTCGATAGATCAGATGTTCTGGTTTTCGATTCGTCGGGAATCGTCGACGATGAACGCACCGGAGATCTGTGGATACTGTTTCGCAAAGATGCATTCCGTCACTCCGAACGCTGCATCGAAGTGGCTTCGGTCGTCCGCGACGGCCTGTCGTTCCTTCGTCTGAACGTTCCTCAGGACACGGTTCTGAGGAACGAAATCTTCCCCTGCGGCAAAGACGCGGATCACGTTCCCTCCGATGACATGCTCCGGCCCGTGCCTCCGGAAGAGAGCCCCGCATCCATACAGGAACGGATCATGCCGCCGGAACCCGATGGGGAGCCTGCGGACGAAGACGACATGATGGCGGATGCACCATCCTACCGGGAATCGGACGATATGGCGCAGCTCCTCGAATCCATAAAAACCGCCTACGAGGAGACGAATGCATGCGATTCGGATAGAGCATACTCTCCCGACTACGATGGAGGGATCGGATTCTTCGATGATCCTCCGCGCATGCTCCTGCTCGACGGGAGGATCGTTCTCGCAGTCCCTCCGTTCACAGGACCGAAAGGCTTCACCGGAGAGGCCCGCATCATATCGCCGAAACGCACATTCGACCTCGGAATCCTTCCGCGCGAATCGTCCTTCAACACCGCCGCTACGGCGATAGACCTCGGAGCCCTGGACATCCCGATAGCTGATGGATTCACGCTGGAGATAGACGAAACGGTGGCGTACCGCATGGAGGCCGACGGATTCGTGCTCTTCGACGATGCCGGGGCCAGAGCAGACCGTACGGAGGATGCGGCGCAGGTTCTGGTAGGCTCTCGCAAGCGCATAGAAGGCATCGGTTTCACAGTGATCTCGAGATCGGAGATCTGCGGAGGAACGCTACTAGGACTGAGCATCGAAGAAGAGGCGATGCTCCGTTTCAGAGACAGAGTATCCGACTCGCCTCCCGTCTCGATATGGAAGGATCACTCCTTCATATCGGAGGAACCGGCCGTCAGGCAATCGAAGGGAGGTTTCATGCTTCACCTGCCGGCATACCGGTGCCTGCCCGGCGAATCCTGCAACGTCGTCCTGGTAACTCCAGAATCCGCCGTCGAAGCGGGTTCGTTGAGATCCCGCCCGGGCCTGGGAGCAGCGGTGACATACAGAACGGATCTGAACCTCGAGCATCTTGGCATCGACCCTCTCGACGGATTGAAAATCTTCATCGACGGCAGAGAGGTGTTCTCCGTCCCGCCTTTCGGCCTCGGGTCCGAATACGCGAACGGCGAAGCCGCGGCCTCCAGCGACAGCATGTCGCTAATCCGCCCGGACGTTTCCCTTGGAACCGTTATGAGGAACGGGATCGCCGCATGCGACACGGATGCCGCAGAGGACGTATGCGATCCGATGCCTCCGAAGGAGAATGACGCATCTCTTCAGGAACAGACCGTATCGCCGGAATCCGAAGAGGAGCCTGCGAACGGAGGCGATCGTTCTACGAAAGCGATCCCGCTCTATCAAGGGCCCGATGATATCGAATATCTCCTGGAATCCATCAGAGCCGTCTGCGAGGATGCGGAGATCTGCGCTTCGGAAAGCGGCTATGCTCCCGACCACGCGAAAGGAGTAGGGTTCTTCGACGGCCCCCCGCGCATCCTCCTGCTCGATGGAAGGATCGTTCTCGCCGTCCCTCCGTTCACAGGACCCGAAGGGTTCGTCGGCGAAGCCCGCATCGTGTCGGGAAGACGCACCTTCGATCTGGGGGTCTTCCCGCGCGAATCGTCCTTCAACACCGCCGCTACGGCGGTGGACCTCTGCGCCCTGAAGGTTCCTGTAGCAGACGGATTCGTCCTCGAGATGGACGGAGAGGAGGCGTTCCGCGCGGATGCGGACGGCTTCATGCTCTTCGACGAGACGGGAATCAGAGTAGACGACCCGAAGCATGCAGAACAGATCCTGGTAGGCGCACACAAGCGTCTAGAGGGCACCGGCTTCACGGTCAGCTCCAGATCGGAGATCTGCGGAGGAATGCTGCTGGGACTGAACCTCGGAGAAGAGGCGATAATCCGTTGCGGCAACAGGAGATCCGGGCTGCCTCCCGTCTCGATATGGAAGGACCATTCGTTCCCGTCGGAGGAGCCGAGCCTCAGACGTTCTGACGGCGGATTCCTGCTGCACATGCCCGTATACCGGTGCCTTCCCGGCGAGCCCTGCAAGGTGGTGCTGGAAACGCCCGCCTGCACCGTCGAGGCGGGATCGCTTGGATCCCACCCGGGTATGGGGGCAGCCGTGACATACAGGACAGATCTGGACCTCGGGCTTCTGGACATGGATCCTCTCGAAGGACTGAGGGCCTTCATCGACGGGAGAGAGGTATTCTCCGTCCAGCCATTCGATCTCGATTCCGGATGCGAACAAGAGGAAGCAGACAACGAAGAAGACGGCATTCAGGATGAATCGGAATGCGAAGCGCACATCGACCAATCCGCTGAGGAGCACGTAGAAATCCGCCAGAACATCGCGAGACCCTCGGTCCAAATCGGATTCGTCGAAGGCGCTCCTACGATATCATGCGATGGGGAATCCATGTTCATCCTGCTGCCGTCTTACCGCGGGACGATCTCGGACCCGTTGGAGATCTGGCTGGAGCAGGGCGGCTCCCATACCGTACCCCGCGGACTTGTCTGCCGTCGTGTCGGCATCGCCAAGGTGTCGGACCCTACCGCCATCAGATTGCCCGCCTCTTTCGATCCGCTCTCCGGAATCACCGTCCGCATCGACGGACGCGCGGTATTGGATACGGAACAGACCGACATCATGTTCTTCCCTGCAGGGGGAGGTCCCCGTCGCGAACGTCCGCGCGGCCCCTCATTGGCCGTGCACCGCAAAGATGCCCGCGTATGCTCGAAGAACGCCGATGTGTCATGGACGAGAGATATCGGCTCTGTCACGATCGCGGCGGTGGATGTCCGGAAAGGCGGCTTCTACGGCATAGACAGATTCGCGGATCACTCGTCTGCGATGCTGAGGGAGCATTCGAGCGATGACCTGCTGCGTCGCGACGGGCTGCTGGAATCGGAATACAGGGAGCAGATGGAAAGGCGGCGGAGGACGACTGAACACTCCGTCCGCGAATCGATGCCCGCCCTGGAGGACGGCCAGTTCCTGGACGAGAAGCCGTCTCTGTTGTTTGATGGCGACGACTTCGTCATCCGTATTCCGCCCATGGCCGCCGATCCAAACAGGGGGCTGTCCCTTGTATTGTTCTCGGAAGGCGCACCGGTGCATACCGCTCGTCTGGACGGCCGCATCATGAACAGGATGCGCCTGACCAGATGCCGCGAAATCAGATTGACCGACGTGGGCGCCGATCCGTTCGGGGACCTGGAGATCCTGATCGACGGTCGGCGGCTGTTCGCCAAGCCGGCCGAGGACATCATCGTCCTTGACAGATGCTACCGCTACACCGGACGTCTGGAGGGAGAGGTCTTCGTCGTGCAGAAGAAAGGCGCGCTGTATCAGCGCCGTCGCATCAAGGAATCCTCGAGGAGGATCGTCGGCGGACGCGTCTTCGCATCCGTGTCCTGCGGAGAAGGGGCATCCATCACCC
>ERZ808258.165-NODE-165-length-32086-cov-3.861478_pt1 | contig 32086 bp, 40 predicted proteins | sample MGYA00521280_ERZ808258 | MGnify/ENA primary metagenome ERZ808258 (study PRJEB31516, sample SAMN03275585) | gut metagenome | biome: mammalia-associated habitat; material: feces | host: Papio cynocephalus | place: Kenya | collected 2012-07-19 ...
CCTGATGCAGAGCCACTCCATGACTTCTTTGTCTCGACATAATCAGCCCATTTCGAACCGATTGATGTTGTTTCTGCATTAGCAATATCAAAGTTAACACTAAAACTATCGATGAAACCAATAACTGCATTACCTATTTTTAATTCGCCATCACATCCTGTCTGTACCATTATTAACCTCCATTAAGATGGTCTTTTTCTCTTTTTTTTCGTTCAAAGGCATCATTACTCTATGGCACTTTGGACAAATCTGAGATTCTGTCTTATATGTTTCATTACAAAATAAGCATTTCCATTCTTTCTTCTTATCTTTCATCTCTGGACATCAGCCTCAAATTCACAGTAAACAACATACATCCCTGACAATGGAATTCCATCAATGGTAATACCTGGGAGAATTCCTACTACAGCACCACCAAGATGGCAGTCTTCTGTGAGAGTTTCTTCTAAGATATCCTCCCATTTTGAGCCTATATCTTCTGCTACAGTAATGTCTGGAGCATCAAATGCAATTCCTAAATTAAAGGTATATCTTGTAAAATAATGGTCAAAAAGATTCCTCGATGGAATAGCCAACAACATGCATGGCATAGCTGATGCAGAAGAGAGAGATGCTGTCATTCCATTTTCAATGCAAGCTATCTCTGTTATTCCTTTTTCTTTAGCTTTCTTATTAAGCTCTGAGAAGAGATATGATGTCACTTCTTTATAAAGAGTGTATTTATCTATCATCCGGATTCTCCTGTCTAAAAAGCTTTTCTAAGCCTTTATCAAACATCCATGTAAGCTCATCTTTAGACTTCTTGGAACCCTTATATCTGCTCCAAGCTTTAGACATAAAGTTCTTATAAGCCCCATTTTTTACATTTTTAGCTATGTAATTTAGAGAGTATTTAGGGACTGTGGGTGAGTACATTCCTATTTTTGTCTCCAAAATGCCTCTTTTTCTCTTTTTAGGAGTATAAGCCATGACAGTATCTCTGTGATGCCAACCTCTCCTTAATAAAGATGCAGTTGGATTTAGATCATCTGAAACATTCATAGCTTGTCCAGAGAGCCAGTATCTAGCAACATAATAAGGAAAGCCCCAGTCTCCACTGTAAGAACCGTCAATGACATTACCAAAGGCACCTTGTGCCCAGCCTTCCATTCGATTGATAGTTATCTCATTCTTAAAGACCTTAGCTAGAATTAGAGCATTTGTATCAACCCTTATAGCCATTAGTAAACACTCCTTCTAAATCTATCTAAAGCACTCTTAACTACCATCGGCAATTCATATTGCTCGATATTCTCAGACCCTCCATCGACACTCCTAGAGGAGACACCAACAAGATTGCTATTGATGTATTTAGCCCAGTATTGCACAGTAATTGCTATGCACTGCTTAATAATCCTAGGCATGGTTTCATACCCAGCTTTATATTTCACAGAGATAGTATCTGTGCTATTTACAGTAACCATTGATAGCCTGTTGTTTACTGTGTATGTGCTAGTCCCTGTGATAGATTCAATCTCTAATAGAGGTCTATAAGCTAAGATATAAGCAGTAGCCCCAGAGAGAGTTTCTTCAAACTCTCCCTCGGATATCTCTGCATAACTTAGGACTTCTTCTTCTGCGGTTGCTAACAAATTTTCAAACTGAGCCTTAGATTCAGTTCTTAAGTTAGGCATACCATAGAGATTTTTCAAATCATCAAACGAGACTAACACAACTAACTCCTTACAGATTAAGCACTTACGAGAGTAGCAAATGCACCAGCCTGTAGTACCTTACCATCTTTTCTGTGGATAGCTCTAATTCCTACTTGGTCTGTGCCTGCATAGAGCTCATTAAGGAGTGTAATTTCAAAGCCTGTTCTATCACCAAGAGCATAGTAATCAAAGTTACCAGCTACAATGAGAACTTTCTTTGTTTCGAAAGCTGGCATCTGGTCAGATATAACAACTGGATGCCCCTTGATTCTTGTAAGCTCTTCATTCTGTGGGAAGAGGTAATTACCTGAACCATCTTTGAGGTCATGAATCATGTCTGCTGCTTCTTGGGACATAACAAGAATACAGCCATTAGTATAGCCCTTAAGCTTGCCGATAAGCTTCTTGACTTCAGCCCACGTGATTGTTGCAGCTGTTGCAGTTGTTACAGAGCCAATTCCAGTTTTACCGATAATACCTTCCATGGCTGTTGTGCTACCAGCACCTTGGAGGATTTCATGGTCTTCATGGTTAGCAAATGCTCTGGCAAGGGTATCTTCGACATAACCAACTACATCAAACTCAACATCTCTGATAGCTTCATTAGATATCTTAGAGATACAAGCAAGCTTCTTAGCAGAGAGGATTACTGGAGCAGTTGCAGGTGCTGTATCTCCGATTGTTCCACCTTCTGCAACATATGCTACAGTTGGCAAGCCGGATTCTACAGTGATAGCAAAATCAGATGATACAGTGTAGATCCTGCAGTATTTTCTGAGAGCTGCATACTGGTCCATTTTCTTAATGACTTCATCAGACATCTCTCTTGGAAGTCCACCGGAGAAGTTGCCAGATGTAGAAACAGCTTCGACAAGTCTCCTACAGAACTTCTCAGATTCTGAGAGTTCTTTCTGCTGAGATAATCTAGAAACAGGAGCAGTTCTGTTTCCCATCTTTTCAATCTCTGCTTCACATTCTCTGACTAATTTTTCTGTGTTGTTGAGTTTTTCAACTGCTTCATCTGATGCATTTTCAAGCACTACCTTGAGAGCCTTTGCCTCTGCTTCTTTAAGAGCAGATAATTTATTTTTAAGTTCTTCGATTGTCATTTTTTTATTTCCTTCTTTCTATGATTTCTTCGATAGCTTTGACTTTCTTTTTTGATGTTTCAGACTTTTTCTCATCATCATGAGAGGACAACTCCTCATCCTCATCATCTTCTTGATTATCATCACTATCTTCTGTTTCCATGCTAGCATAGACTTGCCCTGCCGGACTTAGCACAAAGTCCATTAATCGGACAACTGTATATGTCTCAGGGTTTATTGTCTTACCATCTCCAAGATACTCTCCATAGCCCACCGATGAGACACCGATAGCAACTCCCTTCTCACTGAGTTCTTCTAATCTCTTCTCATAGTCCTTCTCAGAGTTAAGAAATTCGATATCAGCTTTCAGTAAGTTATTTTCAATTCTGAGATTCTTGGTAACAGCCTTTGCACATTCATATTCCATTCCAGTTGTCCAGTCTCTGAAATGCCCATCGTTAACTGTAGTAACAGGCTGTTCCTTTACAAGTCTCTCACCGAGTTCAACAGGGTAGATTCTGTGATTAAGATTCTCTTCTCCGAGTTTCCATATATCTGCAACCCATTTGCTCTTAGTTTCACTGCCTTCTGACTCTGTGAGCACTTGCTCTCTCCTAAGCACAGCAGTCTCAGTCATCAGATTTAATTCTTTGCCTTCAACTAATATCTTCTTTTTCATGCCATAACCTCACTTACAAGCCTTGTATCTCCTTCATAGAAAGGAGGATTCCTGTATTTTTTTCCTTCGAACTCAAAATATCCCTGTATTGGTTCTAAACCTTCTACAGTATATTTTTGATAATTCTCATTACATTTCTTTACAATGAAAGCATTTACTGTCCTATATGCTTCTTGTCCACTGCTAGTATTCCTCTTATTAAACTCTGTGATATAAGAGCCAAGCCATGCTTTGTCTTTAACTCCTATCTCTTCTGCTATTTTTCTTAAGAGAGGAGCTAGATCATCTCTGCTTTCTGTGTTTTCTAGTGTTTTTTTTAGAACTAAGACACTCTTTGACCTAGTGCTTTCTTCTTCCTTGTCTTTTGGAGCATCTGCACCGGCTCCACTCTTAGTAAAAGCACCCGTTTCAATGTCTTTAACATTAGCAAAACCGGACTGAAAGTAATGAACATCTCCTTCTTTGCCAATTGGCTCTAAATCTTCGAAAGCTCTGACCTCATTAATCGAGTAGACACCATGTGTAAGCATCTGTGTGTACCAGCCCTGTCTTGTGGCATGGTCTCCTCTCATTAAAGACTGCAAATCAAACTTGACATACTCATTATCATTACAGACATCAGCATTCCAAGCCATTTCCCAGCACTTGCACCTAGGCTGTAAACACTCAGAGATGAGCTGTAGTGCTTGCTGTTCCATATTTCCATAGCCACCGGATGTATCACCAAGGTAGGATTTTGGTACATGAAATCTTCTGGATACTTCTAAGACATCCCATGATTGAGCTTCAATCAGTTTAGAGATGCTCTCTCCATCTGCCTTAATAGGCTCAACTGATACAGAGTCAGGAAGAATGATATTTCTGTATTTTCTTGATGAGTCAAAGATAGCCTTGATAGTCTCTTTCTGTGCTTGGTAAGTCCTTTCAGGTGTCTTAATAATCTTTCCTAAGACTGAACCACCTTCATAGTAGTCAGCTTGTAACTGCTTAGCTTTCTCTGAAAGTTCAAGTCCCGACTCGGCAAACTGAAGAGGTGAGAGAACTGATGTGTAACCAGAAGGAGTGTTGTTAATTATAAGTAAATCTTCTCTCTTGTATGTAGCTGAGCCATTATCTCCGGAGACAGTATAGATGATGTCATTATCTTCCCATCGTGCATAGACAGATGAAGGTGAGACCGGATATAGACCGATAGGAATACCATTAGAAGCTCTTTCGATTACTGCTATAGCTTGTCCATGCAGTTCAAAGTTCATACCCATTACATACATGAAGTCATACTGTCTCATCCATGGATTAGGATTCTCTATAAGCCTGTATAAAGCCCTGCTTCTACCCATAGCCTTATATGATCCTTCTTCATGTGGAGTGAATGGGAGTGTTGCATACTTCTGACAAAGAAGAGTGATACAGCTCCAGAAAGCTGAATTTTCAAAGCAATCAGCTTTTGGAGAAAAGAGCCGATTCCTTGCTCCGGCTCCAAGCGGTATATTTGTCTTTTCTTCTTTCTTTTTTTGTGTAAATCTATCAAAAAGTCCCATATATAAAACTCCTAGAAAAATGTCCAATCCGAGACATCAACTGCCTCTTTCTCTTCAGCTTCATGCACATCTGCTGCATCATATGCCATGATGCTTGTGATGACTCCATCTATCCTTGATGTATGCTTGTCTGCCTTGACTAATTTGCTATTGCCAGAACTATCAAACTTTACATCAGCACAGCTCATCATCCAATCCATTACAGGATTAGCATTAGCTGTGAGCTCTCCCTGTCTGTAAGCTCTTTCAAACTTCTGTGTTGTTTGAGACATGGTCTTCATGTACTGAGAGAATTCGTACTCCACTTCAATAAACCAAGGAGGCATGATAGCTTCCATACGGTCAATGTGCCAACGGTCGACTGCAATATATTGGATTGCAAAGTCATTGTAAAAATCGTTTAAATAGCCACGCACATAGTCATAGTCGATTACATCTCCTGGAGTTGCTGTAACATAGCCTTCTTTAATCCATTGTCTTAGAGGAATTCTACAGAGTCTTGCTATTGATTCTACCTGATTTTCTGCAACCCAAAAGTGAGAGAGTTGTACATGCCCTCTGTCTGTAGGAAAATCTGCTGTGAAAGATGTGAAGTCATAAACAGAAGAGAGGTCTAAACCTCCATAGCATCTCTGTCCCTTAAGCTCTTCAGGGTCAACTGTCCATCTGCATTTCTCTTCCCAAAGAGGCATGTTAGCCCATCTCTGTGTGCCTCTGACCCACATATTAAGATTCTTAGTCTTGAAGGTAATCATGTCAGCTTCAGAGAGCTTGGAATTGTCATAGATTGCTCTGAATTTCTGTAGGGAGACAGACTCTCCGAGATTAGGATTAGCCTTGAACCATGTTTTTTCATCTGTTGCCAAATCCGACTCATCAGCATGGTAGATTGAGACAAAATAAGAATCATTCTCAACTAAGCCTTCAAGAATCTTCTCACATTTTTGGAATTCCTCATGGCACACTCCATTGAGGTCTGTGCCGGCTGTGGTAATCCTTAGAAGCATTGCTTGTTGGTCTGAAACATTACCCGAGAGAATAGAGTCAATAAGAGAGTTATCTTTATGTTGATGATACTCATCAATGATAGTCATGTAAGCAAGCTTTCCATCTTTAGGAGCTGCTGCTATCGCCTTAACCCTTGAATCAGCATATTTCATGACTTTATTGTTCTTGCTGTTGGCTATATCAAGATTGGTATGATGAGCTAGATTCATCTCCTGACAAGCTCTGGAGAATGTCTCTTCGGCTTGGTCTAATGAGGTTGCAGCTATGTAGCAATCAACACCCTTGACCTCACCAAAGGCACAGTAATTAATGAGCCCAGCCATCCATGTCGACTTACCATTTTTTCTGGGGACTTCAATGTAGCCCTGCATGAATCTTCGGTCACCATCCTGATTGACCCATCCAAAGATGACCATTGTGTCATAGACCTGCCATGGAGAAAGAAAGAATCTTCTACCTCTCTTTACACCGAGAGGGAATCTAAGATTACAAGCCATCCATATAAGAGGTCTTACTGCAAGATTCCAATCGAATTTATAGCCATCGACTCCATTCTTTAGATCATCTTCTTGTCTTTTTACTTTAAGAAATTCATCTCGAGATGCAAGTCGGGAGCCAGAGAGTACAGCATCTCTGTATTTCTCATAATCACTCATATATCCTCTTGCAAGCTCTTCTAATGCCTTCTTACTGTAGCCCACGGTTTTTAAAGTCCTTCAACAAGTCAGTTTCTTCACTGTTTTTCTGCACAGCTTTCTCTTCCATCTTCATGCTATGTCTAGATTTCTTTGTTGCTCCAAACTTTTCCATTATAGAGAGATAAGTTTTCAGAAAAGGCAAAGCATCCTGAGGTTTTTCTCCTGCAAGCATATCTTGATACATCACAAAGATTTCACATGCTGATTCTATCAAAGGTATATCTATTTTTTTTAAAGACTTGTCCTTGATTAAAGCAGGGACAAGTTCATTCCAATGATCTAAAGCACGACCTTTTAGTTTTGTTTGAGGCATTTTCGCTAGAGTTTCATCAGATTTTTTTGCCATTTTACTCTCCATTTTTTCACTTGTGTGTGTGAAAGACCTAAACTGTGTCCGGTTATTTCCTTATGCTATAAAAAATTAACCCCACCCCCATTAATTTTATACCAACCGAACGGTCGGTTACAAGAAGGGAAGGACATGCACACAGAAGATGTATATCAATGCGACAACCCCCACTATAGAAGTGAGGGTAGATATTAATTTAACAAGCATTTTGATTAAGAATTTCATTTGCATACTCCATACTCTGCCCAGTGCTTAGGCTCGAGAACCTTAAACGCACAGAGATTGTAGTCATGAGAGAAATAAGGACATTCTTGACAATCACAAGCTTTGCAAGTCTTCTCTATATCAGCTATCCTTGTCTTCATCTGTATGTTCCTTCTCTTATTTCAACTGTTACTGTTACTTTCATCTTCAATCCTCTTAAGCTGTCTCTCGAGTTTCTGATGTTGAAGGTTATCAACATCAGCATAGATACCACAGAGATACTTAATCTGGTCTGTCATGAGTTCTACATCAGCTATCTCTTCTTTGAGATTCTCAAGCTTCCCATTTCTTAGAGCATGATTACAAGCAACAGCAAGCTCACAGCATTCCTCAATTAACTGTCTTAGCTGGGCTTCTTTTCCATAATGATTAGCTATATCCCAGACCTTCATTTTTCTCTTAATAATGTCTGATAAATCTTTCACATTGTAGAAAGCTTCATTGCCCATGATTTCCATCTCTGTGAGTTTTTTTTCTTTTAGATCATTAGCTACTTTCTCTTTAATAGCTTTGACTTGATCTTCACATTTCCATGCTCTTGCAAGTCTTGAAAACTGTATTTCTGTGAGGGCTAAATCTCTTATCTCACTCTCTGATGGTCTGGCATTTTCAACTTCAAGAGCTTTTCCATAATTGGCAAGTCTGACTTCGCTCTCAAAGAGCTTTCTGTATTCTCTGTAGAAAATCTCTTCATTCTTCTTTCCATCCATGGATTCTTTCTTGAGAATGATTAAAGAGAAAGCACCTTCTTTATATGAATCAGAATCAACGATAAAAGGAAATAACTCATCTGGTTTAATCTCAATTAAGATTCCACAGTCATAATCCTTGTTTGCATCATTAATTATATCTCTTGAGCTCATTCCATAATAAACTTCTTCACCAATAGCTCCTACTAATCTGGGGTCCTGTGGGTCGATTATGATATCGTAATATGTGTATTTATCCATTGTTCTTCTCCTCATCTTTTTTTGTATCTTCGATTTCTAAGCTTAGCCTCATCTTTTTTAGACACCATGAAACTCTGTCTATTACTCTGAAAAAAATTATAAGCTCATCTCTAACAGATTGAGGTACAGATTCATTGGTTCTTATTCTTGTGAAATTATCAGAAATATCATCAAGCTTAAGAAGAGCATCGTAAACCATGCTATATAGCTCTTCATTAGAGATAATCTTCTTTTCCTCATGCTCCTTTATTTTTCTGTCTTTCCAGTCCATAAACTCATATGGGCATTGCCAGATTCTTGGATGCTGTGAGCCATAGATCTCACAATCTCTGTCTTCTGGATTCCAAGTTGGACATGTATTGCTGCATCGATATTTCTTAGACTTATACTCAGCTTTAAACTCTTCATAGAGAGATTGCTGCCTTTTCTCTTCTTCTTCAAACTTTTCCTTTAGTTGATAGACTATTCCTGCAACATCTATTGATGCCTCACTCTTTACAACAAGATTATAGAGTCCATCTAAGTCTTCTTTTAAACAATTTAAATTCACATTAAACTTCATCTCTTTTCCTCTCCAAGTTTTTCACTCTTTCTCTAAAACTCTCCAGTTCTCTAAAGGTCCTATCTTCTATGCCCTTCGACTGCTCTCTCAATTCCTTGAGCATGCTAACAAGCACAATGTTGCTTATAGCTAATGCAAAAATGAGAGCACAGAGAACTATCAATGTTAATTCTGTCATTCTTCTTTTCCTCCTGTTAATAAATTCTTTGCTACAAAGTAATTATCTCTGTTTTCTTTGTCTTCTCTATAGCTTTTTTTGGTATTGCATCTGAAACAAAGTGCTTGATAATGGCTTTCGTCGTAATCAAAAGAGCCAAGAGCATCTAGCATGACATCAGCTGGCACATCTTTATGATCGCAAACTCTTGCAGGTGCCCCGCACATCACACAGATAGGATGTTTTTCAATGTAAGCTTTTGCAAACTTATGCCAGTTTGCATCGTATCCTCTCTTGTGAGCCGGAGTTCGAGTTCTTTCTTTCTCCCTCTTAGCTTTTTCTTTTTCGTACTCCGGATGCTTAGCTCTCCATTTTGCATTACAACTGTCACAATAGCCATTCTTGTTAGTGTGGAGGTTAGGACATCCCCACTGTTTACATCTCTTCTTTCTTGTGCTTATCATCTTTTTCATCGTCCTCTATTTCATACTCTTCTACATCCCATTTCTGACATGCATAATCGACATAGATAGGAGGGTCACTGCCAACAATCAATCCACTCTCACTGTCTAATGCTGCTTGTACTGTTTTTCGATTAAAGCCGAGCATATGGGATGCTTGGACAACACTTTCAAAAAAATCATTCTTTCCTGTCAAATGGATTGCTATGATAGCAGTTGATACTCCCTTCATTCTCTTCTATCTCCTTTTTTCGATTGCTCTAAATAAGCCGACAATTCTTAGATTCTCTAAGCTTCCTAAAGCACCTCTAATAAGCTTGAGAGCATATTGTTCATGTTCTCTAAAGCCGATACTGTATTTAATGTGATACGAACATTTACCACTCCTGTTATTGTCAGCTTTCCAGTAGCAAACATAGGTATTGGGCACAACTTTTCTTTCAGTTGGGAGGGACTTAGCAAGGTCGATTACAAGCTCATCCGCATTTTTGTACATCAGAAAAACTTCCTCATCTTTCTTTCTCAGAGTAGGGAAATTTCTTCTGTAGGCTTCAAGAGTTTGAATGTAATTGAAGCCGTTTTTCTTGAGTCGTGAGATATATTCCTTCTCAGCATTTGACCATCTTGCCATTTTTGTTTTCCCTTCCTTCTCTGAGTCTCTTAAGCTCTTCTTTTTTCTGCATTCTTTCTCTTTGGCTAAACTGTAGAGAGGAGCTCTCATAATGCAATCTGATTTCTTTCCAACTTTCAAATTTACTCATGCTTGTCTCCTATCCTTGGCATTAACCCAGTAATAAGCCCCATTGTCTGTTTTACCTGTGAGCCTTGATATAACAGCATCACCGAGAGTGTTTCTTGCTGTTGTAATATCGCCATTCCCGACTAAGACTGTCTGTAGTTTGTTGTCATATCTCTTACCGATTATGTGATTAAAGAGCTCATAATCAGATGGAGATGATTTGCATTTGTCATACTCATCGACAAACAGAATTCGAGGAGCTTCTCCAAACTTCTCTGTTGCATACAGGATCCAGTCAGTAGCAGAGGAATTGGATCTAACCGAGGAAATGAGCTCAGATAGAGTCATAACAACAACATCACCAAGTTTGTTTTTCTTAGCCAATTCCTTACCCAGAGCCCAGAGCATGTGAGTTTTTCCACTTCCTGTAGTGCCAGATAATAGACAACTACCACCTTCCAAGATATGATTGATAACTGGAGAGGATGAGTTGAAATCGGACAATTGAGCATTCTTGTATCTCTCTGGTACAGTGTCCAAGAAATACTCATAAGCAAGTTCTGATGCACTCTTCTCTCCATGCATGAGAGCATATTCTTGTGCTTGTCTTCTCTTTTCTCTTGCATCATTAAGAGCAACTCCTTGAAAGATGAGTTTATCTTGCTCTTCTTTGCCAAGCTTACTAAATTCAGCTTCAGAGATTCCGAGCTCTCTTTTAACAAAGCCGATTCTTATCTTTCTTGTTAAATCGGCTTTAGCTTTATGCCAATCAATTGATTCATTCTTGGTTGCAAATAATGCTGCTATGTAATCGACTGTATTCATCATAATCCTGCATCTTCTCCTTCAATGATTTTGTCTTCTAGTGGTGGTCTTCTACTGTCTCTTCTTTGTTCTATGGCTGAGGCTGTGTCTATCTGCCTGTAGAGCTTAGATCTAGATATCCACTTGGTGAGAGCTACTTGCCAAGAGGTAGCCGAGCACTGATGCTCATCATAGTAAGCACAACAAGAGATAGCTTCACTTCTCACATCAACTGTGCCATTGTACATCCTCTGAAAATCCCTGATATCTTCCTCTGTGATGTAGTAGGTTTGATTCTTAAGCTTAATTCTTAGAGGTTGCGGCTGTTCTTTTTCTTTAACAGCTTCAGCTGTTATTTCTTTTTCTATACTCTTACCTATACTAACCTTACCTATACTATCTCTATCCTTACCTGTGTATCCATTTGGTATCCATTTAGTATCCATTTGGTATCCATTTGGTATACCGGTATCATTTGAGAGTTCATATTCTTTTTTTTCATCCAAATTCAGCTTTGATTTTTCATCAATGAATATGGTCTCTTTATATCTGTCATTTCTGAGATAGTTGTTTATTCTCCAATGCTTGATTACAACAACACCGGAGTCAAAAGGAATGACGAATTTCTTAGCTATTAGAATCTGTAAATCGTCATTACTTGCTCCGGTCATTCTCATGACCTTTTTGGGGGTAATAAAGCCATCATCATCAGCTCTCATTGAGAGATCGTAGTAGAGTAGTCTTGCTGACTGTGGCATATCTAAGAACATGTCACAGTCGATTACGGTCTTAGCAAACATCCTTCTCTCTGCCATCCTTACATCTCCCTTACATAGCAAGCTACATAGTCTGTATCTGCATAGATTTTTGAGACAGACAAAATAGTTACATTTTTGTCGTCCTCTATAATTGCCCCACTCACAAGAGCATCTAGCCAGAGCTTGGCAACATTGTCTATATCAGGCTTTACAAGAGGTCTCTTTAGACCGTCATTGATAGCCTGTAAATCCCTTTTTAAAGTCGATTTTGGGGGCTTTATAGCTACAACAAGCCTTATATTATAACCGAGCTCATTAGCTCTTAAAGGCAGTTCTAAGCCCTTAAGCTCTGCATCTCTTCTAGCAAGAGTGATGATCTTCATCTTCTCTTCTTTGTTCTGCGGGGCGTCAAAATGGCGTGCACCATTTTGCCCACTTCTTGCCCATCCTTTAGGCTTCTCATTTAAACAAATAAATACTTCTTTCATTCTTTTTCTCTCCTATATAAAAGTCATCTGAGAGCCTGTTTTCATGGTGGGGGGAAAACAAGGCTAAGAGAGGCTCTCAGACAACTAAAATCCTAAAAAATAACTGTTTCCTCGGTCCCTTCTTGTACTTCTGTAACTGGAGTTTCAGAAGGAGTTCCAAAGAAATCTTCTGGAGATGCTACACCATCTCTAAGTGATACATATTTCCTTTTCAAATCGAGATATTGTGTCTGTGTAATTGCCTCTAATTTTCTTTGAATTAGAGTCTCTATCTGTGCTTTAGTAACACCAAATGTACCAAAGCAAACAACAAGATTCTCAAGCTTCTCTGGAGTGATTTCGACATTCTTTGCTAATGTCTTTGTACACTCAGACATAGCTAACTCTTGCAAATCGCTTGGAATAATCTCAAGAATACAAGCTCTAAGCTTTCTTGATGCTTGGCTTGCTACTGTCTCATATATCTCTCTTGGATCAGTGAGAATATAAGAGCCTTTTTTGGTATATCTGAGATGAGAGACTATAAAGGATCTCTCAACTAATGTATTAGTCTCCATATCGAGGGCATAAGCTCTGACTGTGCTCTCTGTATCAGTCTGAGACATAATCTCAAACCCAGCTTTAGCGTTGCCATATGCAGTAAGAAGAGCTTCAGCAAGTCTTATAGATGCCCCCTGTACTGTTGAGCCTCCTTTAGCGAAAACATAGATTGCTGAATTAGCCAACTGTGGTCTTGCACAAGCAGTAATAATCCTCTGCTGAACTCTGTTGATGTCCCTCGGGAACATCTGTGCAATAGACATCTGGCTTTGAATAGTAGCCATCTCTCGTGCAACTGCTGCAGTAGAAGGGAGTTGCATTGGAGCAACTGCCGGAGCTGTTCCATAGCTTGTTGGCAGTGGTGTGCCTGTTGATACGATATCTTTCTTCATCTTCAATCCTCCTTATCTATTTCTCTTAATCGCTAAGGCTTCTTTCCTTAGCTTTTCTCTGTACTTTTTTTCCCTTTCAAAGGGGTCTTGTTTTCTCCATTCAAGGTACTCTTCTAAGGACCATCTAATAGTCCCTGTGGGGTATGCAGATTCTCCAAACCTAGGAAGGAGATATCTCTCTTTGCCTCCCTTCCTGACTTGAGAAAGAGAGACTCCTTCTATCTGAGCTATGTCGGCAACTGTGACAACTGTCTTAGCCTTCATCGCAATGAGATTATTCGTGAGAAGGCTCTCAAGAGCATCCATTCTCACTGACATTATCTGAACCTCTGGAATCTGCATGACCATGACTATTTCTCCATATACTCATTGTTACTAATAAGGAAATCTGAACCGACGATATTAATGGATTTCGGCTCTTTGAGAGAGTTTCTGAGAAGAGCAGAGACATAACCAGTGATAGTCATTCCATTAGACTTAGCCTGTCTCTTGATTAACTCCTTCTCCTCAGCAGAGAGAGTTATCCTATATGTCCCAGTTACCATGTTCTTAATTAAAGCTTTCATTCCTTGTCTTTCTCCTTATGTACCTGTTTCCGGTACAATCATAAATATGTACCACATTTTTATACTTGTCAATAAAAATGTATCAAAAATGAGTACATTTATTTAAAAAATTGTTAATATCCCGAATCGGGAGAAAAAGAAGATGGCATTACTAGGATATGAATTCTGGAAGAGAGTTGATGAATTAAGAGGAGATACTAAACTCTCCAAATTAGCTAATGATCTAAATCTTAATTATACAACTATTCGAAACCAAAGGTCTGAAAACAGATATCCAAAAAATGAAGATATATCAAAGATTGCAAGATATCTCGGCACAACAGAGGGCTATCTCATCTCTGGAGAGTCGGGAGAATTATCTAAGCTACCGGAGGATAGACCGATTGCAAAATCGGACAATGAAGAATATGAGTACATTTTGAAAATCATTGAAAAACATCCAGAACTCTGTAAAAAACTTGTTGAGCTCCTGAAAGAAGTAGAAAATAATAAATAAAAAGGGAGGATTTTATAATGTATTGTCTTTGTGCTATTTTTCTAATTGCAGATTTTTTGTACTTTATAATTTTTTGTATCAGATTATTCGACAACTGGATGGCTCCATCTTTTCTTTCAGCTACAAATGTATATATTTCATTCCTTTGTTTTCTCATGTTAACCGGTTTAACTGTGCTTTGTTATGTTGGTCATCTTATCAAGAAAAATGGAGAATCTATCGAAAAGAACACAAGAAAAAGGAAGAAGAGAGCTAAGAGACTAATTGTTGTCAGATGTGATGATGAAGACCTTAGAGGTGCTATATATAATATAGTTAATAATAAGGGTGATATTGCTCTCTCATCTACAGATGCTATTACAGATAAAGAGGAAGAGAAACTCTGGTATCTGACAGCAAGAATCGATAAAGGCTCATATTATATCATTAAGATCTCTATTACAGACTATGAAGAGAAAGAACTTTATAGCTTATCCAGAAGCTCTCTTGATAAGAGCAACTCACTCTCTCTCATTACATATGATATAGAAAAAACTCTCTGAGAAGAGACGACAAAACTCAGAGAGAAATTTAAAGGAGGATTCTCAGAATGAAGAATCACCCTTAATATACACTATTTAAATGATCTAATCTGATAAGTTGCCCCGCCAAGAAAAAATAAATAAAAATATTTTTAAAAAGATGTTGACATGTTTGTTAGTATATACTAGTATATATGTATAAATAAGGAGAAAAAGATGAAAGTGTATGGCGTTTTAAAAGAGTCTGGTCAATGGAGATTCTACAGGTGTGAGAAGTATCTCGACATTGAATTGTCGGATGCTTACTTGGCTCAAGATGGAGAAGATTCCAAATATATGGCATTGAACATGTGGTCAAGCTTGGCTAAAGCTGACCAAAAGAGGGCAAGAATTTCTGCCATTGAAAGAGAAGTGACAGAAGAAGACATTGCAAGAGTGAAAGAAGAATGCGATGTCGAAACAGAAAAAGAGGCATTAGAACTCTTAATTAGTGAATGCCCCTTTAATACCATCTTTTCCATCACATGGGATAGTGAACAAGAAAAAGAGGAGGAAGAAGATGAGGACTGAAGCTTTAAAGGAAGCACAGAAGAGGCACAGAGAAGGAATCATACAATTCAATCTTTCCTTCTCCCCCGCAGAGAGAGAGCTGTACACTAAGGCAAGAGACAAGGCAGAAGAAGAGGGTATTTCTCTAAATGCTTTAATAAAAACAGCCTTAGCACAGATGCTGCACTAATGCAGCATTTTTTTTGCCAAAAAATTTAAAAAAACTTTTTCTATTTATGTTGACATACTTTAATATATATACTAGTATATATGTATAAATAAGGAGATAAAGAGATGTCTAATTACAGTGAGTATTTAAAAGAAAAAGCAAAGAAAGAAGATGATTTCTTCTTTGGAGAAGGGAATAAGAAGATGTGCAGTAACAAATACTACACATACAAACATGTCTTAGATAATGACACAATCATTATCAATACTAACAATGTTAGAACAATACAGAAGGGAACACAGTTTGTTCTTGTTGTAGGAGACAAAGAGGCTGTCTATCTTAAGACATGGCAAGTTTTAAAGACTCGCAATTATGATGAGGGTTTAAGCTTCTGGACTGTAAAGCTCAGCAGAGCTTATTTCAAGGTCTATACCTTTAAAACAAGATTTGATGATTTTTGTTTTGAAGGAAAGGTAGACTCTTTCGATTCTCTTCTTGAAATTGCTAAAGAGCAAGATGAAGAGAATATGAAGATTGCTAATGACTTCATGAGCTGGAGAGTTATAATGTAATAAGAAAAAGAGGAGCATTAGCCCCTCTTTTTTATTTGAATAGACTGTATATCATCCTCTTTCTCTTCTTTGTCAAAGAATTCATTACGATGCTTTTCTAATTGACCGATGAGAATGCTTGCTGTTCTGTGATCATAGTCTTCTCTAACTTTGCCACCAGTGTGCCCCATGGCTAGAGCAAGAGCTCTCTCTTCAACAGAGCCAATCTTGTATGTAGCAAAAGTATGCCTCAATGAGTATTCTACTGCTTCTTCTATATTCATCTTTTTTAAGATACTTTTAAAGTGTTTGTTAGTTGTAAATGTTCCGAGAAGGGAATCTTTTTTATTCCTATCAAGCAAAAAAAGATACTCTTCTTCCTTTTCTATTTTTTCGTGTGATATGAGCTCCTCGATGAGCATGCCTGTTGTTTTTGATAGAAGTGCAACTCTTTTGGACATTCCAGAGCCCGATGTTTTAACCCTGTTTTTTACATTACGAAAATGAGAATCATAAGACTTAGCTGAGAGAACTGCATAGCCTTGTGGTGTAGTGTATATATCACAGACTCTAAGGCTGATTACCTCCCCGGGTCTAAACCCAGTGTCATACAACACAGAGAAAAAGGATGCCCACATGAGAGAGTCCCATATAACTACTCTCCTGAGAGGGTTATCAGGCATAAGAGTTTCTTGTTCATAGACTGTAAGAGCTCTTCTCTTACTTAGCTCTTTTTCTGTCTCTTCATCGGCTTTTATCTCATCTCTTGGAGCTGTTACCTTATTAGCCGGATTAGACTGTATAATCTCTAAATGTACAGCTTCGTCAAGAATGGTTCTAAAGCACTGTAATATCTTAATCTTTGAGCCTGCTGATAGCTCCTTTTTTCTCACTCCCTGTAGATCTATTAACCAGTTTTCTATGCCCCGCGGTGTAAGAGTATCAAAACAGCAATCTCCAAATGCTGGAATGATGTAGTTGTCAAGATAGAGCTGACTGTTGGTCCAATAAAGAGGTTCTCTCTCTATATGCAGTCTTTTTAGTCTATAATAATAAGATGTGTCATCTCTTCTAGAGAAAAAATTTTCACAGAATTCTCCAATTGTTTTATTCTTCATTTCTTGTGAGAGGATTCCATTTTTCTCTAAATACTTTTCAGCCCAGAGAACAGCTTCTGTTTTATCTTTTGTTCCTGTTGAAAATTCTTTGCCTGGAATATGATAGAAAGAAACCTGTATATTTCGACCTGTTCTGTGTTTAAATTTATATAATTTATTGTCCATATTTAGTGCCCTCATAAACAATTATCTTCTTTTAAATAATTATATCAATATTTAGTTTTAGGACAGCTAAGGGAACAAAAAAGGACTTACAACAAATGCAAGTCCTTATAACATAAAGAATTATGTAATTTTTAGCCTTGCCGTCTCCAGGAATATTTTTTAACAAATAAATAGCTTTTTTTATATTCACAATGGGCAAAAATAAACATTTGTATAGTATAAACAGTGAAAATAGTGTTTATAGATGAGAGCCACAGGGGACAAAATCGGGACAAGGAATTGAACCAAGTTTTGAAAAAAATGATACACTAGATGCATCTGTAGTTAGTGCAACCATAATAAATATTGCCCCGCAAAAGTTTTAAAGAGGTACTTAGCGGGGCATCTTTTAAGAGCTTGAAAAACTAATACTCAGAGAGACCAAGGTATCTACCAAGAGCTATCAAGTCTTTTTCTGTAAAAGTTATATCGCCAACAATTGGAAAATGCTCAACAGCAGGTCCAAATTTCTTAGCTGATACAATCAACTGTGAAATTAATTTCTCTGCATTAATCATGCCATTCTCATCTCTGCATCTAATATAGTCCAGTGTATCTAGATGCTTACAAACATAGGTCTCAACAAGGTCTTGCTTGACTGCATCAAGACCCCACTTTCTTAGCCCTCCAATCTTAGCTATTATTTCCTTCTCGAAATACTCTGTTAGTCCTTCTATTGCTCTTTCTTTTGAAATCATTCTTTCTTAATCCTTCTTTTTCCTTAAGTTGTAGTTGAAGTAGTGGGAGCAGTCCAAGAGTTCTTAAGTGGCATTGGCTCTGGGCATACATTGGTGATTGGAATAACAGTCTTTGTCAGAGAGTTGAGCACTGCAATCTGATTCTGCATCACTGAAATGTTGCTAATAACCTGTGCATTGATTACACCCTGTTCGGCTTTAAATGAGTTAACTGTTGCTTCAAGAGTTCTGAACTTCGAATCAAGACGTTCGTATACGTCAATCATCTTAGCATCAGTGTTCTTTTCAGCTCTCAAAAGAGCATTCTCGCTCTTTAATGAGCTGATTTTTTGACCTTGCTCAAATTCATCTTTAGAGACCCACTGTGGGACCTTCTGCCCCTGTGCTCCATATCCATTATTGAAGCCGTTGAAAAACCCTCCTAGTCCATTACCGAGAACTCCGAGACCCGTGCCGATTGCACCTAGAGTGACACCTAGGTTGCCTTTACCATTTGTAGCATAATTAATCTCTGCCATAGTAAAATCTCCTATGGTTAAATTTTCAGAGATTAATTGAAAAGGAATTGTTCTACCTTTATCCTAATTTCATCCATGGAATGGTGGTTTTCTATTCTCAGGCGGAAGAGAAGTTTTACTACTGCTTTCATCTTTTTCCTTTGCAGAGTCGACTGACTAACATTCAACGTGTCTGCTATGTATCTTATGTCATGATCTCTACAACAAGTCATAGCAATAATGTCTGTCTCGGTGTCGGTGAAGATTGCTTTTTGACAAATAGTTCTAAGGGAAGCTTCATCGATTTTTTTGAGGCAGGCTTTTAATAATAAACGCCGTTTCTCCACATGTCTTATTGTCCACCCGTTTTTATTTTGTGTTTAGTCTTTAAATGGTCACATTCTAGTCATTTTCTATTTATTTCCATTAAAAAAAGACACATTGATTTATATATTTCTAAAAAAATATGCACCCCCACATGAGGATGCATAAGGTTAAATTTATATCGATATCACCATTCCCAACCGATTGTTGCTTGTACAGTCATGTCTTCGAGCGACCATTTTGGTACCTCGAACTTACCAATGTCTCCGAGCATATACTGTACTCCAACTTTGGTGAGAAAGCCTTTACCAAACTTGAAGCCCATGTCACCAACGATGCCATACTGGACTGCATCTTTCTTAAAGCCAAATGCTGCTCCTAAATCAGCAAAAAATTTAGTGCCATAAGCATCTTTTTTTAGATCGCCAACAAGAGATGATGCATCAACTATAGCCTCTTCTACCATGCCTTTCAATTCCTCTTTCTGTGAAGGGAGAAGGATAGTCTTATCACTAAGATAATCTTCGAGAGCTTTAAATATCTCAACATCAACTACATCAGAGCTTGTCGATGTAGTCTCGGATATCTTCGAGGTTTTCTTTGACTCTGACTGCTCTGTCAAGAGATCTGCGACTGTCGACTGAGTTTCTGTTTTTGAAAAACCTTTTAGCGGGGCTAAACAGAAAGCAGTAGAGCAAAAAACCAAAAAACTTAAAAATACGACCAAGAACCTTTTCATTCATTTTTCTCCTCATTTATACGATAGACTTAATATACTCAAGAGCCGATGCATAAAGGCTTCCATATCCTTTAGCTTCAGCTTCTTTAGGTGTCAATGCTACACCATCTACTAAGCACAGCGGGGCATCATAATTTGGCACTCCATCTGCGGTAAGTTGATACTTCATCTCTTCTGCAAGTCTCTTAATCTTATCCTTTTTGCTCTCATAAGTTACAGATTTTTCATCATTACATAATGTGTAGAAATCTATATAACGAAAGCAAATAGCATTAAGTAGAGTAGTCATAAGAGAGAAGACAAGCACTGTCTGAACTGCTGAACTCTCATTAAGAATAAAGAGAGTAAAGATAGCTAAAGTAATGAAGGACCATATCTGAGATGCAAGATATTTTACATTGTTATCTTTTTCAACTGCATGAACAATGAATCTAGCAATAAGCATGCATCCAGCACCACAGAGCAAGCCCCAACAGACACCATAAGCCACAGGTAGCTTAGCACCAAAAATCAAAGGCAGAGAGAGTGCTAGAGCAGGGATAATAAAGCACACTGGATAGAGCCAGTACTTCAGATATTTCTTCATTATTTTGCCTCCTTATTCTTAGAGAAGATTCCTTTGATGGAGCTCCAGAGATTGCTCCATGAATCCTTTCTTTTTGTGAATGACTCATGAATGAAGTCATAGAGTTGAGTACAGCAAATCCAACAAATGATGCCATTCGGCAAGCCATAAGATGTCACTGTGCCATTATCAGTCATATATCCCCATACTGTTGCCAAAAGCACACTAAGGACACCGAGAATGACTGTGACAGGGATTATAGCATCTTTAAGCTTAGCTTTGCTTAGCCACAGTCCTACGGCATTTAGAAAAATGACTAAAGACCAAAGAGCTAGATCTACATTTAAAATCATAGCTACCTCCTTATTATTTCAAAAAATGAATTCCAAAAGACGAAAAACAAAAGAGATGATTATCGAAATGAAGCCAAAGCCTTTGACATTTCTCTTTGTCGATTTAGTTTGACTAGTATTCTCTGAAAGCAGCATCTTTATTTGAGCTGTAGAATCAAGAAGTGTGTCCATTTTTCCATCCAACATATCGACTCTTTTTTCGAGTTTAATAACTTTTTCTTCTAGCTCTTCTTCTCTCTTACAAGTATTCTGGGCAATCTCTAATGCATGCTCAGCAAGAGCTCTTATCTCTTCTATCTCTTCCATATGCGATGATTTTATACGATGTTTTTTTTAAAAAATGGGAGGTTGTGTCTGATATGTGCAAGTAAAAATGCCCCGCAATACGAGGCATCCAACAGAGGATGAGAGAGCAGCACTCATACACTCCGATGTATATAGTGATCTAAATCCTACAGGGCTATTATACAATAAAAAATCCCTGGTAACCCAGGGAACTTGATAACTTTGTTACACAGCTACCAAATGTGAATATTTAAATCCACAACATCATAGTTTAAATCGGGTAATCCCCAATCTTTGCTGCCTATTCGGCAGAAACTTTGTCGACAAGAATACAATAATGCATCAACGCTCCATTGTCAACAAGTATTTTCTACACCCCCTGCTCCCTCTGAATGCCCGAGGGGGCTTTTGTTTTACTTTCTAAACTGCTCTCTGTACCCTTGAAGAGCCATAAACTCTAGCTATTCCTCAAGGGTTTTAAGCTCTTCATCAATTTCATTAATTCTATTAGCCTTTGCTGTCATTTCAGCTATCTCATCTGCATATTCTTCGACTGTTGCTCTTCCTGTTGCAATCTTAGTACCTATATAGTCATGCTTCCTAAGCCACTGTTCAAGGTCTTGTTTTTCGACTCGAAGTATGTCTTTCTTGTCGGATTCAGGATTCTTCCTTATTTCATAATTATTCTCATCAATACAGAAGAGATGACAAGTGCCATTCGTATTACAGAATTTAGCAATTTCTGCTATTTCTTCTCTTTTTAAATATCCAAATTTTTGACCAATATAATATTCTTCCATTTTAAAGTCCCCGAATTGTGTAAATATGGCCATATCTTCCATGCCCAATTTTTAAAGTTGTATCACTTATGTACTTAATCTCAATGTAGCAAGGATAGCCATTCTCATCATTTCCACCTAAGATCCAAGAACTAGAGCTATCAAGAGCCTTTAGCATGGGAATATTCATAATTCTAAAGATATACTTATTGCTTTGAGCAGATTGTGTTTCGAATAAAAGAAACCCATAATTTCCCATATTGTCAGATAGAGTTATTGTTTCATCTAAAGCTGAACCTGAGAAGAGAAGAGTTGTCTCATCTGTCAAAAACTTAACCCAAGGAGTCCAAGTTATAGTTGTGTCAATACCAGCTCCACTTCTTACATAGTATTTGCTCGACTTATAATGAAAATAAAGCTGGGAAATTGTGTTATTAGTTTTTGGAGTACATAAGACTAAAAGCTGACCATATACTAAATCTTTAGGAGTATTTGTTGCATTATGTGCCAGAGTATAAAGTCCTGCCTCAGTTATATTATTTAAATCTCCTGCAATTATACCATTTGAGGAAAATCCACCTGTAAGATAATCCGCATTCACGGTTTTCGCATACACTTGGTCGAACTTCTGGTTAGGAGAGCCAATGTTGGCCTTACCCTTCGGCTGTATTGAGCCTGCAGTGAGAGTATCAGTTGTTACCGATTCACCGATTTCGGTTTCGGTGAAATATCTATCATCATGTGTATGGCTAGCATTAGCCTTGTCCTCTAATTTGGTATCAATCTCAGTCTCGGTGTAATATCGGTCATCGTGATTATGAGCACTTGGTGGGAATGATGACGGCTTATCTGTAATGCCTGCCCAAGTTGTAGTTCCTGCATCGCCCTTATCGCCTTTATCACCTTTGTCGCCTTTATCACCCTTTGCTCCTGCAATACAGACACCATTTGCAGATGGAGTGTAGGTCTTATTTCCATAACCATTAGTCACAACTGTCCTCATCCACATGTATTTACCATTAACCCATGTGGGAGCACTTGTAGACCATGAGCCACCGGAGAGAGATGTTGCAGATGTAGAGAGATAATACTCGGTTGTCACAGATTTGATTTCGTCTTCAGGTGCTGGAGTCCAATCGGTGGCAACGTTGCCAAATTCTAGTTTGACATTGCTTACTTTTGCTGTGCCATTTGTTAATCTCTGTACATAAAGAGCTCTTTCTCCAAACCCCTGTATCTCGGCATCTGGAATAGTATAAGTAGTTGTAATTCTTTTCTTTCCAGATTGTTGAGTTGTATTAAAATTTTTCCATACTCCAATATATTTTGTAGCTATAGTTTTATCTTTAAACATTATTGTAATTTCAGTTCCGGCTCTTGCTCTATCTTCTCCACTAGCCTCATTCCACTCTATGTCTGCAGATAAAGTAATTGTTTTCCCTCTAAATTCTTGGTCTGCTAATGTGAATGAATAAGCAGATGTAGCACTTGTTATTCCAGTTGGACCAATAGAATATTTAGCAGAGTTTTTAATCAGATTTCTTCCACCGACATGGGTATTTTCTAGCGTTTGTGTTTGGGCTAAATCTAAAATTTGAGAGACTTTTGCATTGCCTGCATTTTTTGGAAAGCCTCCTTCATCTAGAGATTGATGCCCATATATAGTTGAGTCTTTAGTTAATGTGATTGGATTTTTAAATTCGACTGCCATAAATAGATTATACTCCTTTCTTCTCTTTAAGATTTATTTGTAATGGTTATGTTGTCCCTAAAAACATCAGCTTTAACTACTGTTTTTATATCCTCTGCTACAGTCAGCTGTGCAGGGAAATCCCATATAAAGCTTGCATTAAAATCTTCGTCAGAGTTCTTTTTAACTGTGAGTATTGGCTCTGCATCAGCAGATGAAAAGATTTCAAATCTCAATATTGACATCATAGCCTTATTGTTTGGTCCGAAAAATGAAGGGAACATGCCTGATGAATAACCCAGTAATCGATATGTGCCCAAGATTATCTCATAAGCATCTGCCTTTTCTCTGATGATCATTTTGGTTTCGTGTGCAAATGGCACTGCACAATGGAATGTCAGAGTTGTGTCAGTTGTGTTATAGAGTCTGTTATCTCCATATTCCACAGCTTTAGATATAAGGACCTCTTTTTCTAAGCTTGCCCACAGCTGAAACTGTGATTTAATGCCAAGAGGCACAGATGCAGGAGTAGGAAATAGCACAGAATCAAGAGTTTTTTCGCCGTTATAGAAAGCAAAAAGGTCAGTAAATTTGATGTTATTTACAGTGAAAGACATTTCATTTGCTGTTGGAATTTCTGAAACAAGAACTGAATTGCCTGCTGAAATTGCATAGATAGATGAACTCTCCACATAAGGGTTAATCGGATTAAATTCAGCTGTTGTATTCTCTGTCTCAATTGCTGCAAAGATAGGACTAATCATCTTTGTTTTGCCTGTTGTAATATCGTACGAATAAACAATGTTAAATAGTGGAGCATAAATGCCATCATTTTCGTGCACATTAGCCGAAATTATAAGAGCATTAAGCTTTGTACTCCATGAAATGCCGGTCACTCTTAGATTTTGCCAATGTTTAGTTTTAGAGTATTTAACAGTATTATTTGTATAGTTTGTTACATAGTCAAAAGTTAGAGGCTTAACAACTTCAACTAATTCTTTAATCTTCTTGTCACAGGAAACAGTTGTTGGTAAGCCTGTCTTTAAAATACTGGACAGGTCGGTAAAAACACTTGTTGTCGGATTATAAGAGAATAAATCATAACCCGATTTTGAGCCATAAATTACTCCATTTTTTACTAAAAGAGAAGGAATATTTATTGATGCCAAATCTTCAACAGTAGAATACGAATCAGGAATTCTATCCCATTTTTTTGTTGTCGTGTTGTACTCAGCAAAATAAAGATTATTATGAATTGTATCAGATACAGTTGTTTGTTCTAAGATTTGACCAAAAATTTTAGAGCCCACTCTCACAATATCGAGAGGAATTGGTGGGTTAGAAGTATATGCAGTAGTATAAGTTGAGATTACGCTGTATGTCTTTAAGTCAGCAGTCTTACTTATTGCAAAGCTCTTAAAATCAGCTGATACAAGGCTTGTCTCCCAGTATTTGCCTGAACTATCTGTAAACTCATGATAATTATAGCTTGGTGCATATCCTCTCTCTATAGTCCAAGATGATGATATTAAGTTGAGAGTAGCCTCTTTTGTTGTAGACATTGTTGTTGTATTAAAAGAGTAGAGACCGACTGTTCCTGCTTCAATATCGTGAGCAATCAGTTTTCCATTTACGACTGCACCAATGAAAACAACTTTAGGCTTATCATCTGCAGAAATTGTAATACAATTAACCAAGCTTGACTGAGGGTATTGCTTTAAACTAGTAAAGTCATAGATTTCTGATGTATTAAACTGAGCTGTTGCAAGCATTGTTTTTGTAACAAGGTAAACATTTTTTGTTACTGTACTACCATTTTTTGTGCCATGAAAAATTAAATACAAATCAGGATTGATTGGTAAGATGCCCGAGAATGTTGTGAAAAGAGGAATATTCATCGTTAATGCTGACTGGGCATAATCGAGACAAGCAAAACCATTACCGGTATTGATTCCTGATGATGTATATGGAGCACTTTCACCATTTTCCCCACTAATTGTTCCTGTATCAACAAAGGCTTGTAAATCTGCAGTTTTGTAAATGCCTGATACTATGCCTGCCTTTTTCATTGCTTGATAAACTTGCTTGTGAGTCATAGTCTTTTTTGCAATCATGTGAGTTGCAGGGATAAAGGATAGACCGTTTGCAAAACTACCTCTCCAAGTGCCTGTAGAAAAATCGACAGAACCGTCAGCATTGATTCTAAAGCCCTCTGCACCCTCGGTAGACTCATAGTTTTCGCTCTGTATGAGACCATTTTCATTTAGAGTGATATTCTGTGCTCCTAAGGAGTTCACGAAAGCTTTCTGTGCTGATAAGAGCTGAAAGAATGCATAATAAGATGATGTAGAAAGAAGAGCACCACCAAAGTTGTTAACATCTTCCATAGTTGCAGATGCTATTAGTGACCAGTCTTTGTCAGATGTAGTAATAAGAACCCATTGACCATTCTTGTATCTATAAGGCAGAGGAGAGCCAACTGTAGCTGTGTTTAGATAATAATCACCATTTGCAATAGAATCTCCATTTGGCTTTTTTGTCGGGGCAGTTGTGTAATGACCGAGATACTCTCCACCACCTTGCTCTCCTTTATCTCCCTGAATGCCAGTTAATCGAGTATACTGCCAAGCATCAGTCTCAGAGTTCCTTGACCTTCTCCATAGATACTCATTAGATGATATATCAGGGATTGTTTCAGACCAAGTAATGGTCCATACAAATGTTTGACCGTTGTATGTTAAGCCCGAGGCATTATAAGTAAAGCTATATTCATCATCAGGATAGATTTTAAAACTTTTAGTCTTGGAATACTGTATAATCTCTGCTTTTCCGTCATACGTTTTAGTGATAATCATCGATGTTTTTTCACTGCCATAACTAAGCTCAACATTGAGATATCTGCCTGTGACCATGTCAGGAGTAACAGAGAATGTATTAGTATCACTCCAAGTTTTAGCTGTGCCTCCAACTTTGAGAGTAACCAACTTAGGATTAGAAAGCCCTGTTGTGAAATTGGTTAATGTAATAGCACTAGGGGATACAGCATTTTTACTGTCATAGCTAAATTGAGTTGCCGATGCTCCAAGAGATAGATTGAGAGGTCTCTTAGTTTTGGTGATAGTCTGAGAGACTGAATAGACAAGATTTTTCTGTGCATAGGCATCTACTGTAAGGCTGTCCACATCTTTAAAAGAAGAGATAGGAATTGTTCCCACGCCTGCTGATGATAAAGCAACCGGTGTGGTTCCAATCTTACAGAGAGGAGCATAGAAAAGCCCTGAATATTTTACCGTTACAGTTACATTACCCGATATTGCTACATTATCATAATAGAAATCAACTACTGGGGTAGAGACCTGTAGAGTAAGGCTAGGATTCTGCTTTGTTTTGATAATCTGCAAAGCCTTCATCTCTTTTTCGTTAGCAATCTTTACTTCAAGAGATGAGATATCTTGCAGTGCTGTAACTGGGATAGAGTAAGTGCCCTTATTCCCTATTGCTGAATAAGTTGTCTTTACAGAGTTGAGGATTAAATCAGGCATCTTCGAGTAGCCCTGTTGCTCTATTGTAATTGTAGCTTTTTCGCTTGTATTAACTGCCACATTATCTGCATAAAAATCAAAGCTAGTCTTATCAGCAGTAAGAGTAAGAGAGCCAACATCAAGAGCCTTAGAGAGAACAATTGAATCGACATCTTGACCACATATTACTTTGGCTACAATAGTATCTGTATTTTTAAATGCTGACTGTGAGACATCAAATGTATAGTCACTCTTGCTCTCTACAGTCTGAGCAACTCCATTCAAATACAATTTCGGAGTATTTTTATAATTTACAGCAGAGACAGAAAGAGTAATCTTATCTGCTGAAGAATGTGGAACATTATCTGCATAGAAAGGGATTGATGACTTATCAGCAGTAATTGAAAGAGAACCCTTTCTGATAACTCTAGAAATTGTATAGCTCTGCTGAATCTTGCTTGTTTTTGCAACAACTAAAACAGATTGCTTATCTCCAAGAACTTGAGCCGGAGTAGCAGAATACTCTAAGAGCCTTGTTGCTGTCTTAATTGGAGTTGAATCTATTTCTAGTGTAATTTCTCCGTCTGATTGAGCATTAAATGTAATCTTTTCATCTCCGATGATATCTCCTTCGGCATAGCAATCAACAAGGATTCTTGAGACAAAGAAAGATAGATAAGAGCCTGCTGTTCCAGTGTCTCCTTTCTCTCCCTTAGCACCGTTCTCAAATGCCTTAATTGGAGTAGACCATTCACTCGGCTCGATAGTATCTGAGACTCCGTCAGATGATACAGCAGTAGCATATATAGACCAACAAGGTGCAGAGCCTGAAGGAATGCCTAATGTCCATCCGTCAGAGTTTGTGACTGTGTAGGTATGAAAAGAGAAAGAAACAGTTTTTGAAGGAGTGGCAGGTGCTGAATCTCCTCTCTTGTATAGAGTAATAACAGCTACAGTAGAGCCATTCTCTCCCTTAGTGCCATTCTCTGATAGAATAGCAGGAGTTGACCATTCCCCTATGTCGATTATATCAGTCTCTCCTGTGCCATAGGCTCGAGCTGTAATTGCATAGAGAGGATTAGAGCCACTAGAGATGCTTCTACTCCAAGTACCGAGGTTGCCTGATAGAGTGTCTGTTGCAAAAGTATAAGTTAAAGCTCCACCGTCAAAGCTAGAAGGCTCTGTTGCAGACCTCTTATAGAGAGTGATAAGGGCATTGGATGAGCCTGTTTCTCCCTTGTCTCCTTTCTGTCCATAAGTACCAACAATAACAGGGTCTGTTATAGCAGCATCTGTTCCATCTGTGTATTTATAATGCATATACTGCCAGAGATATCTGAGAGATGGTGACATAACTAGTGGTTCTTCTTGCCAACCTTCTGTTTCTCTAGTGATGCCTGTTGTCTGATTAGATAAGAGATAATATGTTTTAATACTTCCTATGCTCTTGCCTTCTTCTCCTTGAGTATCCTCGATAACTGAATAGAATTTGCTCTCATCAACTATAGTTACTGGGTAATCAGCTACAGTTCCAGCTCCTTCTGCTTTATAGCTATAGATTCCATCTGCATCTTTCTTCTTAGAGATAATTCTTACAAGTGAAGTTCTTCCTGCAACTGTGTCAACTAAAGAATAGAAAGCTCCAAGCTCATAAGATGAGAGAGAAGAGAATGTATACTGCACCTTAGAAAGTTTCTGTCTATTGTAGTATTTTTTAGCATACTCAGATGAAATATACTCATCCTCACTCTCTGCCATTCTATATTTAAGAGTAATGTTCTCTGGATTAGATCCGGTTACTGCATAAGACTGAGAAGCATCTGTTGCATAGCCTATGTTGCCAAGCACCTTGATTCCCCATGCCCAACCTTTAGAGCCATCATAGAAGTCTAGATTTACATTGAATCGACCACTATAGTTTATCCAGAACCTCATGCCATTTATATCATAAGATTCAAGAGTTCCATTATAGCTAACTCCTTCTTCATCATCTAGATCTATAGAGATCCAGTCGAGTTTAGTTTCGATAAAAAGGATATCATCTTTTGTAAGAGCTCTCTCTCCATTTACTCTAATTCCAGTCTGAGATAGATTCCAGTTCCAGAGATTGCCAGAGGGCATCTGTGCATTTGTATTAAATTCTTTGTCATGCATTTTTCCTGACCAGAACTTACCCTCAAGAGTAGCTGCAGCAGTCCATGGAAAATCAGAGAATTGGATATTACCTGAATAGTATTTAAGTAGAGTTTTTCCTCTTTCTATCTTGTATGTTCTCCAGTTTAACTTAAGACCATCAGATGTAGATATTTGCTCAATAGCTGTATTTATAGTCCCTTCACTATCTGTGTCATCTGGAAATGTATAGAAAAACTCAGCTACTCCTAGAGCTGACCATTTATAATCAAGCTCATATTCCTGTAAGAGTGTAGCTATCACATCATCTATATAATCTCCTGAATTAAGCTTAAAATATAGAATAGCGATATCTGGGCAAGTTGACTTATTAATAGTCTTGTTACCTAGTCCAAAGAGATACTCTAAGACTGCAGAGAGAGTAGTATTTTTCTTAACTTCTGGATAGATTCTTCTTTGTTTAGGTCCATCTGTTGAAGAGTCCCATACATAGAGATGCATTGTCTCTGTATAATCCATTATCTCGAGTTCAAGATTTTCTTCAAACGCTACAGATGATGATGTTTCAATAAAAGGTCGAATAACACCGCTAAATATAGTAGTATCTCCGTCTTTTATAACAGCTGAAATATAGCCATCAGTTTTCAAGATTAAATTAGCAAGAGAAGTACCATCTGATAGAGTCGGTCTAATCTGACAAGAGATAGATGATGTAGCATGTTTTCCTGCTTCACCGCAGTTATATTTTTCATAATAACCTTCTCTTAGAATCTCTGTTGTATATGTATTTTTTTCTATTGTAAGTATTAAATTCATGCATATCTCCATCGAGGTAATAAGCCAGATCTCTGGGCTCTCTCTATAGCATAATAAATTGACTCAGCTATATCAGAATTATTGCTATTTACAGTCACATTTAAGACAAGTCCGGGCTCCTTTTGAGGTGGTGCAACAAATTCTTCAAGCTTTGAAAGAGGAATTACTGCCTCTTTCTCCGCTCCTTCCCCGATAAGAGCTTTGGTTGGACCTTGTACAATTCCTCCTGATGCTAAGCCTGTATAAGATTGCCCGAGAATCTCTGCTGCTTGTACTGCAGATGTAGCAGAGATGAGCCCAATCATAGTGCCCATCATCCAAGGAGTGCCAGCATATGATGCAGTTGCATTCATGATGCCCTGTGCTGTTGTGATAGCAAGTTGTGCTAGCTGATTAGCTTTATCTCTGTTGAACTGCTTTCTTTTTAATTCGTCGATTTTTTGTGCTTTCTCTTCTTCACTTGCGGTCGAATTTTCGATTGCTTCTATTTCTTGCTCAGATGCCTGAGAAGTCAAAGAATTTATAGCTGAGAAAAGATTTCCAAACTCAGATGCAACAGAAATAATATCTTTAGCCATCGACGAGGCTGTTTCAGTTGTTGTTTTCCTTAGATTTTTAATTTTATCTTCTGTTGACTCAATAACTTCTTGCAAAATCTGCCAGTTTTCTTCCCCGATTACATTGGTGCCAAGACTCTGATAGCTATATGCTTTGTCAAGAATGGTTTCTAATTGCTGAATTTGATATGTGCTACTCGATGATGCATTCTTGGCAATAAAATCATCAAGTGATGAAAAGTTCGAGTTAGAATTGCCATTTGAGTTATTTTTATCATCCTTATATGTCCAATTAATTGTCTGATCTATATAATCTCTTTTATTGAGCTCTTCTAACATCTGCATTAGAGCCCAGTTATCAGTCTCGGTCTTATTTGTCTTATTAATTCTAGCATTATAAGCTTCTGCTATATCATAATTGCTATATCCTGAGAAGTCGAAATCATTTTTTCTGTTAGCACTATTTAAAGCATTATTAACTCGATTAGCAGATAGAGTCTGAGTTGACCAATCACTAATCTTTTTTAAAGAATTATATAAAGCATCTAATGCTGGAGAAATACTATCAAGTAATGCAGAGCCAAGATTAGCTTTAATGTTTGTCCACAACTTACTAATCTTGTCTATCTGTTCTTTTGCATTTGCATTAATTGTTAATCCTTCTTTAACAACACTGGATATAGTCTTATAAGCAACAGTAGCAGCAGCAGTAACAGCAAGAAAAGAAGGTCCTAATTTGCTAACAGTTTCACCTACTGAGCCTGCAGATTTTTTCATTACATCATTCCATGCTTGTGATGCCTTGGATGCTTGCTGTGTTTTTGTCTGAATATTTTCAACATTATATCCAAGAGCCTTTAACTGCTGAGATGCAGTCTTTATATCGGCTCCTACTTTGATTGTTAATTTGGTTTCAGCCATTTATAGCTCCTTATATCAAAAAAGGAGAGAAAGACTCTCTCCTAAAGTAATTTCGGAAAATAAGCAGAATGGACAGGCTCTAAGAGTTCGATTAACTCTATAAGAGGAGCTGGAGCATCTCCCCAGGCACAGGAAAGAGGAAAGCCAAGAAGCTTATATCTCTTAAAGAGCAGGCAGAGTTTTCTAGCCTCTTCATTCTCTTTAGCTTCTTTTATTTCTCTTCCTGAAGTCCATCTCTTAATCTTATCTAGATAGATATCTCTATCATCTTTATATGTGTAATCAAGCCTTCTCTCACACATCAGTGCATAGAGAAGGGAGGTTAGTTTTTTAGTTTAGCCGGAATCTGTGCAGACTCAAGAATTTGTACAGCTATAGCATTAACAAGAAGTCTTGCACCTGGGCACTTAATTAACTCATCTGCATTAGCAAATTCATCTGAAATCTTATAGAACTTCTTGACTACTTCTGAATCTTTCGGAGTTTTTCCATTATTTAATAGCTCCTCTAATTCAAGAGAAGAAGGAACTCTAAACGTTACATTAATTTCTCCTCCATTAACCTCAAAAGTTACACTCTTAGTATCATTCCATATCATCTTTTTTCTCCTTTTTCTTAGCTTTCAGATGCTGCAAACCCTTCAATAGTAGGAGCACCAGAACCAGTGAAGTTAAATGACATGCTAGACTTATCTCCCTGTGTTACAGTTACACCAACAGAAGAAATAAGGATATTTCCTGATATTGAAACTTTATCGCCACACTTAAAGATGGCAGCTAATTTAGCACCAGTTCCACTAGTGATATTTTCCATGATTGTCTTGTGTGCTACATGATCTAGAGTAGCTGATGCAGAGCCACTC
>ERZ808258.167-NODE-167-length-31883-cov-5.443163_pt1 | contig 31883 bp, 31 predicted proteins | sample MGYA00521280_ERZ808258 | MGnify/ENA primary metagenome ERZ808258 (study PRJEB31516, sample SAMN03275585) | gut metagenome | biome: mammalia-associated habitat; material: feces | host: Papio cynocephalus | place: Kenya | collected 2012-07-19 ...
GCGGTCCGATCCTCGAAGAAATCGAGATCGAGTGGCAGAAGAAGCAGGAAGAGAAAGAGAAGAACCGCGAAAAGCGCCGATACCGGTAAGGTCCGTCCCGCCGCCCCCCGCGGCAGGTTGCGCCGCAGGGGCGCGGGCGACTCGCGCCGGAAGGGCAAATCGCAAAATGCGCGTTCGATGAAATTTCCATTTGATTTGTCCGCTGAAATGAGTTATAATCTATGCCAAAAATATGGAGTTGCTATGTCTGAAGAACTGCAAGGTCTGCTAGAGAAGATAAACCGTGAAGGCGTGGAGAAGGCGCAGGCGCGGTCCGGTGAAATCATTGCGGCCGCGGAAGCGGAAGCCCGCCGTCTGGTCGCGGCGGCGCAGAAAGAGGCTGCGCAGCGGAGGGCGGAAGCGGAGAAGGCCGCGGCGGACTACGCGGCGCGCGCCGAGGTGACGGTCCGGCAGGCGGCGCGCGACACGGTGCGCGAGGTCGAACGCGCCGTGACGGGGCTTCTGGAGAATCTGCTGGCGAAGGACGTGGACGCCGCGCTGGCCCGGCCGGAGCGTGTGGCGGAACTCGTCACGGGCGTGCTCAAGGACATGGCGGGTCCGGCCGAGGTGGCCGTGCCCCCGGCGCTGGCCCAGACGCTGCGCGCCCAGCTCGCGGCGGAGAAGAACCTGACGATCGTGCCGGACGAGTCGGTCCGCACGGGTTTTTCGGTCAAGATCGACGGCGGGCGCGTGGAGCACGCTTTCACGGGGCCGGTCGTCGCGGCGGAGCTGGCGCGGCGGTTGCGTCCCGATCTGGCGAAGCTGGTCCGTGCGCAATGAGGACGCCATGACGACGGATTATCTGGTTGCGAGCCTGCCGGCGCTGGATTTCGACGCGCCGCCGCCCTTGACGCGAGAGGAGTTCCTGTCGCGCTGCGGGGGCGAATGGCCTTCGGCCGGGGCGGCCTGGCGGGATCTCGACACGCAACTGCGCAACGCGCGGGCGGAAGCCCGCGGCACGCTGCTGGGGCTGGGCGCGGACGCGGTCCGGCGGTGGGAGCATCCGGCGGAAGGGTGCGCGCTCTACTGGCGCGGACGCGTCCAGGCGTGCTTCCAGGAGAAGGACGTGGCCAGGCGCGAGAGGCTGTTGGACCGCGTGTGGTGGGACGCCGCCGGCGAGCTGGTTCCCCCCGCCTCCCCCCTGGGACGGGAGGCCCTGGCGGCCTACGCCATCCGCCTGGAGATCGCGCTCAAGCGCGCGCAGATATCCGCCGCGAAGGGCAATGCGGCGTTCGACCGCCTGACGGCGGAAACGAAAAGAGACTGATTTGACGATTCGGAGGTGATTTGAATGACGGCAAAAGGCAAGATAGTCGCGGTCAACGGGAACATGATTTCCGTAGCTTTCGACGGCGCGGTCGCCCAGAATGAAGTGGGCTACGCCCAACTCGGGAACATGCGTCTGATGGCGGAAATCGTGCGCGTGCGGGGCACGCGGTGCGACATGCAGGTGTTCGAGTCCACGACGGGCCTTTCGGTGGGCGACGACGTGGAATTCACGGGCGAGCTGCTCGCGGCGGAGCTGGGGCCGGGCTTGCTGGGGCAGGTCTACGACGGGCTCCAGAATCCGCTCCCCGAACTCGCCGAGGAGGCGGGCAAGATTTCCAGGGACGCGGGGTTCTTCCTGCAGCGCGGCATGTATCTGCCGGGGTTGCCGCGCGGGACGAAGTGGGCGTGGCATCCGACGGCCGCGGCCGGGGCGCAGGTCACGGCGGGCGAGGCGCTCGGGTGGGTGCCGGAGGGGATTTTCGACGGCAAGAAGCTGCCGGGGCACAAGATCATGGTGCCGTTCGCCTTCCGCGGCGTCTACACGGTGAAGAAGCTGGCCGCGCCGGGCGACTACACGGTGACGGAGCCGATCGCGACGCTGGCGGACGCCGAAGGGCGCGAGGTCGCGGTGACGATGATGCAGCGCTGGCCGGTCAAGGTGCCGATCCGCTGTTTCACGGAGCGACTGGCGCCGACGGAGACGCTGGAGACGACGGTGCGCACGATCGACACGTTCTTCCCCGTGGCGGTCGGCGGCACGTACTGCATTCCGGGCCCGTTCGGCGCGGGCAAGACGGTTCTGCAGCAGACGACGGCGCGGTACGCGAAGGTGGACGTGGTGATTTCGGCGGCGTGCGGCGAGCGCGCGGGCGAAGTCGTGGAGACGCTGAAGGAGTTCCCGGAGATCGTCGACCCCAAGACGGGGCAGTCGCTCATGAAGCGGACGATCATCATCTGCAACACGTCGTCCATGCCGGTGGCCTCGCGCGAGGCTTCGGTGTACACGGCGGTCACGCTGGCGGAGTACTTCCGCCAGATGGGTTTGGCGGTGCTGGTGCTGGCGGACTCGACGTCGCGCTGGGCGCAGGCGATGCGCGAGCTTTCGGGGCGTCTGGAGGAGATTCCGGGCGAAGAGGCGTTCCCGGCGTATCTGGAGTCGCGCATCGCCGCGTTCTACGAGCGGGCCGGGCGCGTGAAGCTGAAGGACGGCTCGGTCGGGTCGGTCACGATCGGGGGCACGGTTTCGCCGGCGGGCGGCAACTTCGACGAGCCGGTGACGCAGGCGACGCTGAAGGTGGTCGGGGGCTTCCACGGACTTTCGCGCGCGCGCTCGGACGCGCGGCGGTATCCGGCGATCGACCCGCTGGAGAGCTGGAGCCACTATCCTTCCGTCATCGAGCAGGCGCGCGTGGAGAAGGCGCGCGCGGTGCTGCGGCGCGGCAGCGAGGTCGGGCAGATGATGAAGGTCGTCGGCGAGGAAGGCACGAGCCTGGAGGATTTCACGACGTATCTGAAGGCGGAGTTCCTGGACGCGGTGTATCTGCAGCAGAACGCGTTTTCGGAGGCGGACGCCACGACGCCGGTGGCGCGCCAGCGGGAGATGTTCGACGTCGTCGAGAAGGCGCTCGGGCAGACGTACAAGTACAAGGCCAAGGACGAGATGCGCAAATTCTTCATGGAACTGCAGCAGGCCTTCATCGACTGGAACGACACGGACTTCAAGGACGCGCGGTTTGCGTCCGGGAAAGCCGCGCTCATGGAAAAGATAGCGGCGGCCGCCGCCTGACGGGAATCGCACAGCGGGAGGGAACAGGATGTTCAACAACAAGATCTACCACAAAATCGACGCGCTGTCGGGGTCCGTGGCGACGCTGCGGGCCGAGGGCGTCAAATACAACGAAATCGCGGAAGTGGAGTCGCGGGCGGGTCGGTCGCTCGCGCAGGCGATCAAGCTGGACGGGGCCAACGTCACGCTGCAGATTTTCGAGGGTGCGCGCGGCGTGGACACGGCGGCGCGCGTGCGCTTTCTGGGCGAGACGATGAAGGTTCCGTTCTCGGACGACCTTCTGGGGCGCGCGTTCACGGGGTCGGGCGCGCCGCGGGACGGCGGGCCGGCCGTGGCGGGCGAGGAATCGCCGATCGGGCAGCCGTCGGTGAATCCGGCGCGGCGCGTGATGCCGCACGAGATGGTGCGCACGAACATCCCGATGATCGACCTGTTCAATTCGCTGGTGAAGAGCCAGAAGCTGCCGATTTTCGCCCGCGCCGGCGAACCGTACAACGAACTGCTCGCGCGCATCGCCCTGCAGGCCGACTCGGACGTCATCGTCATCGGCGGCATGGGGCTCAAGTACGACGAGTACCTCAAGTTCCGCGAGACGCTGGACAAGTCGGGCGCGCTCTCGAAGACGGTCATGTACGTGCACACCGCGGCGGATCCGGTCGTGGAGTGCATGCTGGTCCCGGACGCGGCGCTGGCCGTCGCGGAGAAGTTCGCGCTCAAGGGCAAGGACGTGCTCGTGCTCCTGACGGACATGACGAGCTTCGCGGACGCCTTGAAGGAGGTCGCCATCACGATGGAGCAGATTCCGTCCAACCGCGGCTATCCGGGCGATCTCTATTCGCAGCTGGCGTCGCGCTACGAGAAGGCGGTCGACTTCGAGGGGGCGGGGTCCATCACGATCCTGGCGGTGACGACCATGCCGGGGGACGACGTGACGCACCCGGTGCCGGACAACACGGGCTACATCACGGAGGGGCAGTTCTACCTGCGCAACGGGCGCATCGAGCCGTTCGGTTCGCTTTCGCGCCTCAAGCAGCAGGTCAACAAGAACACGCGCGAAGACCACCGCACGATCATGGACGCGATGATCAAGCTCTACGCGCAGTACAAGGAGGCGCTCGAGAAGCAGTCGATGGGCTTTCGCATGTCGGCGTGGGATTTGAAGCTCCTGAAGTACGGCGCGGCGTTCGAGAAGAACATGATGGACCTGTCGGTCAACATTCCGCTCGAAGAGGCGCTCAACCTGGGCTGGAAGATGCTGGCCGATTGTTTCGACAAGTCCGAGGTGGGCATCCCGACCAAGCTGGCGGACAAATACTGGCCAAGCGGGAAATGAGCAAACGCGGCATTCTGCACGGGGACAAACGGGAAAATATGGGAACGCATCTGCTAATCGTTGAATCGCCTGCGAAGGCAAAGACAATCGGCAAATATCTGGGGTCCGACTTCACCGTCAAGAGCTCGGTCGGGCATATTCGCGACCTGCCCAAGAGCGACAAGGCGATCGCCATCGAGAAAGACGGCGAAAGCCATTGGTCTTTCGAGCCCAAGTACGAGATATCGGAGGGGAAGACCAAGGTGATCTCCGACTTGAAGGCGGCGGTCAAAAAGGCGGACGACATCTATCTTGCGAGCGATCCCGACCGCGAAGGGGAGGCCATCGCCTGGCATTTGAAGCAGGTCCTGGAGCCTGTGGCGGGGAAGAAGCCGTTCCGCCGCGTCACGTACAACGAAATCACGAAGCCGGCCGTCCTGAAGGCGATCGCCGAGCCGCGGGACATCGACATGCCGCGGGTGGACGCGCAGCAGGCGCGGCGCATTCTCGACCGACTGGTCGGCTACAAGGTCTCGCCGCTTCTGTGGAAGTACGTGCAGTGCCCGCGCAGCCGCACGCTGAGCGCCGGGCGCGTGCAGTCCGTCGCGCTGCGGCTGCTGGTCGAGCGCAAACGCGAGATCGACGCGTTCAAGCCCGAGACGTACTATCTGCTGGGCGTCGAGGCGCAGAAGCAGAAATCCCCGTCTTTCGTCGCGAAGCTGGCGCGGCTGGACGGCGAGAAGCCGGACGTGCGCGCAAAGCAGGAGGCGGACAACCTGCTCCTCGACCTCGCCGGCGCGCATCTCGAGGTGAAGGGCGTGGCGGAGCGCCCCAAGACGCGGCATCCGTATCCGCCGTTCACGACGTCGACGCTCCAGCAGGCGGCGTCGAGCGTGCTCGCTTTCTCGCCCGGGCGGACGATGAAGCTGGCCCAGTCCCTGTACGAGAAGGGGTTCATCACCTACATGCGAACGGACTCGGTGAACGTCTCCGAGCAGGCGCGCAGCGCCGCGAAGGACTTCATCGTTTCCGAATACGGCGCGGACTACTGCCCGGAGAAGCCGAATCTCTACAGGTCCAAAGCGGATGCGCAAGGCGCGCACGAGGCCATCCGGCCGACCGACATCCTGCGCAGGCCGCAGAGCGCGACGGCGCTGGACGCGGCGGAGCTCAAGCTCTACGACCTCGTATGGCGGCGTTTTCTGGCGAGCCAGATGTCGGACGCGAAGACGCTCGTGCGCACGGTGTCGCTCGAGCCTTGCAAGGCGGCTCTGATGCATGCCTACGTTTTCACCGCGTCGACGACGGACATCCTGTTCGAAGGGTTCCTCAAGGTCATGAAGCTTTCGCCCCGGAAGCCGTCCGCGAACGGGGCCGAAGGCGATCCGGACGCGGGCGACGAGGTCGAGACGCTGCCCGCGATGGCGGAGGGCGACCGGTTGGACGTTCTGCGGTGGCTCGCGGACGAGAAGCAGACGAAGGGACCGTCTTTCTATTCGGAAGCCTCGCTCGTCAAAGCCCTCGAGGAAAACGGGGTGGGGCGTCCGTCGACCTACGCGCAGACGATCGAAACGCTCAAGCTGCGCGAATACGCCGTCAACGACAAGCGCAAGCTCGTGCCGACCGAAAGGGGCGTTCTCGTCTGCGACTGGCTTGTCAAGAAGCTCGATTCGCTTTTCAACGTGGGCTATACGGCGCGCATGGAGGCCGAGCTTGACAAGATCGAGGAGAAAGGCGAGCCGATGAACGACATGCTGAGCGACTTCTACCGCGATTTTCTCGCGTCGCTCGCGTCATGCCGCGACGCCGCCCCGGACGACGCCAAGTTCGACACGGTTTTCGCGCTGCTCGACCAGGTCAAGACGTGGAAAGAGGCGAAGAAGGTCGGAAAGCGCGTCTACGACGACCGTGCGTTCGTCGAGAGCGTGCGGCAGCAGCGCGAAGAAAAGAGGGAACTGAGCGCGCGGCAGCTCGAGTTCCTCGTCCGCCTTGTCATCCTGTACAAGGAACAGATCCCCGACGCGGAACGCACGCTCGCCGAAGCTGGGCTTGTCACGAGCGCGCTGAACATTTCGCAGAAGGCGGATGCGGAAGCGGTGCAGTATGCGTTCGCGCAGCTGGACCGCATCACCGCGCTGGAAGAGAATCCGTTCATAAAGAGCCTGCGCGAACAAGTCGAGCGCGGGCGCGCGCTGTCGCAGAAGCAGATGGCCATTCTCGCGCGCACGGTCTGCGAAAACGCCGCGGCGCTGCCGGACGCCGACGCCGTCATCGGGCGGCTGGCGGAGTTCGTCCCGGGCGGGTTCAAGCCGCCGAGCGCGGATCCCGCCGTCGAGCATCTGCTGGCGCTTTTCGAACACGTGAAAGAGTGGCGGCCGACGGTCAAAAAGGGGCGGAAGGTCTACGACGACAAGGAGTTCGCCGAGAGCCTGCGCGAACAATACGCGCGGCGGCGCACGTTGAGCCTGCGCCAGAACTCCGCGCTGAAACGCATCCTGGGCGTCTATCGCGACCAGATCCCAAACTACGAAGAGGAAGCCGCGAAGTACGATCTGCCGTTGGCCAAGCCGGAGGAAGACGGCAAGCCGGACGGACAGGAATGAAAAACGAGGCGAGAGGCTGTCCGTCGAATCGCTTCACGAAGGACGATCCGGCCGTGAAACGGTTCATGTCCTATCTGTCGGGCGAGCGCAACATGTCGTTCAACACGCAGGAAAGCTATCTGCAGGACATTTCCCAGCTGGCCGGCTCGGCGTGGGGCGAAGCGGCGGAGGCTCCGTTCGCCTGGTCCGGGTTGACGGAAGGGCAGGCCCACGCCTTTTTGGCGGCGCTTTCCGCGGAAGGCGCGCGCCCGGCCACCGTACGGCGCAAGCTCGCGGCGGCCCGCACGTTCTACAGGTTCCTCGAGCGGGAATCCGTCGCGGACGAGAATCCGTTCGCGTTCCTGCGGGGTCCGCGGCTCGCCCGCGCGTTGCCGCGCATTTTCTCGATCGAAGACGTGCGGCGGTTTCTGGACCGTCCGCTGGAAGATCTGGCGCTGGGTCTGGAGGAGCCCTACCCCGCCAAGCGCGACGCGGCGATCTTCGAGTTTCTGTATTCCACGGGCTGCCGCATCGGGGAGGCTTTGTCCGTCACATGGGGAGACGTCGATTTCCGGCGCGGGTCTTTGATCGTGACGGGGAAGGGGTCCAAGGACCGCCTGGTGATCCTGGGGCGTCCCGCCGTCCGCGCGCTCGAAGTCCTCCGCAACGAGACAGCTTCGCGGCGGTCGGATTTGGCCGGCGCCGGCGCGCACGTGTTTCTGGGCGACAGATTCGGCATTCTCACGCGGAGCATCGTGGAACGCCGCATGAAGCGCTATCTTGCCGAGGCGGGGCTTCCGCTGACGCTGACGCCGCACAAACTGCGGCACAGTTTCGCCACGCACATGCTGGATGCGGGCGCCGACTTGCGCAGCGTGCAGGAGATGCTGGGGCATGCTTCGCTCTCCACGACCCAGATCTACACGCACGTCTCCGTCGAGCGGCTGAAAGAAGAGTGCGCAAAATTCCATCCCCGCCGCTAGGGCATTGAAGAGCGAAATATGGTATAATATCAAGACGATGGATAGAACAGTCTATTTTGACAACAATGCGACAACGCGAACGGCACCCGAGGTGCGGGACGTCATGTTGCCGTTTCTTGGCGATTTGTACGGCAACCCAAGCTCCATGCACGCTTTTGGCGGAGAAATCGCCCGTTATGTCGCACGCGCGCGGGAAGAAGCGGCGCGTTTCATCAATTGCTCGCCCGAGGAGATAATCTTCACTTCCTGCGCAACGGAATCCGACAACACGGCGCTGCGCGGAACGGCCGAATTCTACGGGAAGGACATGAAAATCGTCACGACGGCGGTGGAACATCCGGCCGTTTTGCAGCCTGCGCGCCGTTTGAAGGCGAACGGGTGGCGCGAAGTCGAACTTCCCGTCGATGGCGTCGGGCAGATAGATCCCGAGCGTTTGCGCGCGGAACTCAAGGACACGTCCAAGGCGCTTGTTTCCGTCATGTGGGCGAACAACGAGACGGGGACGGTTTTCCCGATCGGGAAGGTGGCGGAAATCTGCCGCGAGCATGGTGCGATCTTGCATACGGACGCCGTTCAAGTGGCGGGAAAGATTCCGGTTGACGTGCAGAAGGTTCCCGTGGACATGCTTTCCATGAGCGGGCACAAGTTCCACGCCCCGAAGGGGATAGGCCTTCTGTACGTGCGCAAAGGCGTGCACTTCAAGCCGTTTATGCTGGGCGGGCACCAGGAGAACGGGCGGCGTGCGGGGACGGAGAACGTGCCTTACATTATCGGACTCGCGAAGGCGTGCGAACTTGCACGGCTTGGGATGGCAGAAGAGGCCGCGAAGTTGACGGTTTTGCGCGACAAGCTCGAAGCGGGCATTTTGGCGTCGTGCCCCAATGTGCGCATCAACGGGGATCGGGCCCACCGGTTGCCGAACACGCTGAATGTGAGCTTTGAATATGTCGAGGGCGAGGCGATCGCCTATCGTCTGAGCGACTTGGGCATATGCGTTTCAACCGGCAGCGCGTGCGCCTCGGGTTCGCTCGATCCGAGCCATGTCATCCGGGCCATGGGCGTGCCGTTCATAGCGGTGCACGGTTCGGTGCGGTTCTCGCTCTCGCGCTACAACACGATGGCGGACGTCGACTACGTGCTCGAGAAGCTGCCGCCTGTCATCAAGGGCTTGCGCGAACTCTCGCCTTTTGGCCCCGATTCGGACCCCACAACCTACAAATAGATGAAAAGACCGCTTTCGATTCTCGTTCTTTCGCTTTCGCTTCTGGGCTGCCGCCGGGAAGATGTCCGGACGCTTACGGTAACGATGCCGGGGCTTCAGGTCGCGCAGACAAACAAAATCGCCGCGGCGCTTTCGCCTTACGCAGGCATAAAGAAAGATTCCTTCCGGTGGGATTTCGCGCGCAACAGCCTTACCCTGGCGTATGATTCCATGCAAATCGCCGGAGCGAACATTCGCATGGCGATCGAGGGTGCGGGCATAAAAGTCGACTGGCCCATGAACACTACGGGGCGTGCAGGCCATTGAGCGATACACACAGAGGAGAAGTACGATGAGAGAGATATTCATAGTTGGCGCAGGCGGGTTTGGACGCGAGGCGATCTGGACCATCGAGCGTATCAACGCCGCTGCGGGACATCCCCTCTGGCGCATCTTGGGGTATGCGGACGACAATCCCAGATGGAAGAAGGGCGACAACTTCGAAGGTTATCCCATATTGGGAACGGTTGAGGAAGCGGCGCGCGAGCATCCGGCGGCTTCTGTGTTCGCGGCAATCGGGAACAACCAAAAACGCCTGGATATGGTGAAGCGCTTGCGAGGATTTGATTTTCCGGCGATCATCGACCCGACGGCCCAGATTTCGCCGACGACGGACTTCAGCTGCGGAACGTATGTCGCATCCGAGGCGGTCGTCCAGGTTGGCTCGGTGCTGGGCCAATTCTGCCTTGTCGGCGCGCGCACGATTATCGGACACGATGCGACATTGGGCGATTTCGTCAATGTGGGGCCGGGCGCGGCGATAGCCTCGGGCGTATCGGTGGGCGACCGGGTATCGTTTTTCGCGAACAGTTCGACCATGCCGGGCATTTCCATCGGTTCCGACTGCTGGATCGCCTGTGGCGTTGGCGTGCGTGCGGATTTGCCGGCAGGGACGAAGGTCGAAGCGTGAAATGGCTTGTCTACGAGCTCGTTTTTGCGCTAGGATTCCCTTTTCTGCTGCCGGGATTTCTCCTGCGCATGATCAGGCGCGGTGGCTATCGTGCGCGTTTGGGCGATCGTTTTGCGCTGTATCCGCCCGAAATCGTTTCGTCATTTGAAAAGGGGAACGGATGTTTTGTCTGGGTGCATGCCGTCTCGGTGGGCGAGGTGCAGGTGGCCGGGCAACTCATGCGCGAATGGCGTGCGCAAGAGCCTTCGGTCCGGTTTTGCTTCTCCACAACCAGCTCGACGGGTTGGCAGATGGCTCGTCGCGAGGTGACGGAGAGGGACGTCCTTATATATAATCCGCTGGATTTTCCCAATTTTGTCAGAAGCGCACTTTCTGTCGTGAAACCGCGCGCCGTGATTCTGACGGAAAGCGAGATTTGGCCGGTATTTATCCGGCGAGCGGCCAGACTGGGGATCCCGCTTTTCCTCGTCAACGCGCGCGTAAGCGATCGCAGTGCGCCACGCTATGCGCGTTTTCGTTTCTTGTTCAAGGATGTCTTTGCGGCGTTTACGAAGATATTTGCGCAAAGTTCGCTCGATCGCGACCGTCTTGTTGCGGCAGGTGCGCCCAAGAATCTGCTTGAGGTGTCCGGGAGCTTCAAATTTGACGTCGCCCGGCGCAACCCGGCCAAAGAAGCCGAAATGCGCGAATGGATAGGACCGGGTCGCATTCTGCTCGGCGGGTCGACATGGCCAGGTGAAGATCAGGCCCTCATATCGATACGCAAGACGCTTCCCGACGATGTCAGACTTGCAATAGCGCCGCGTCACTTTGAGAAGGCGGATACGGTTGAGGAAAATATCCGGAAGGCGGGGTTTGCATGTGTGCGCCGCAGCCGAGGCGACAGGAGGTCGGGTGGAGAAGGCGAAGTCTTTCTGGCCGATACAACGGGTGAACTTATGGGACTTTACGGGATTTCGGATGTTGTTTTTGTCGGGAAAACCCTGTGTGCGCGGGGTGGGCAAAACATGATAGAGCCTTGTCTGTGCGGGAAACCCGTTCTAGTTGGACCCCATACGGAAAATTTCCGCCCCGTCATGAGCGACTTGATGGAGAAGGGGGCAATAGAAGTCGTTGGTTCACCGGAAGCGCTTGGAGCGCGCATAGCGGATATTTTCGCTCACGGAGACAGGGGGCTTGGCGCACGCGCACGGGCCTGTGTGGAACATCGCCGGGGGGTCGTGCCGCGATGTGTGCGCGCAATCCGGGGGCAATTAGGATGATGAAAAAGACGCACTTTATCTTTTGGCGTGTCGTGCCTGGCGTTGCCAGTGCGGCTGTTCTTGTCCTGGGGCTTTTCTTTTTCTTCCGCGCAAAACCGCCGAAGACGGTCCCCGACCTGCATCACTACAAGTCTTTGCGGACGCTTTCGGTCGCCCTGATATTGGCAGAGAAGCCGGATGCGGTATCGGTCTGTTTTGCAGATGAAGGTGCGGAATCCCTTCGCGATGCTTTTGCGCCGACAGGACTTACATTGACCAATGCCACATACGAAGGGCACTGTTCCGTTGTCGTTTTCTCGAATACGCCCCGAGAATGGTCGCGTCTGACGTCACGGGTTGCCGACTCCGGCATCCTCGTGCGTGTTATCGATGCCCAAAACCTTAAAAGAGATGCTTTCAGGAATATTCTTTCCGATTTTCCGTTCCGTTCCTTTCACTTGTGGATGCCGGGCGAGTATGATTGGCTCCTGATAGGAAGGGAAAGGCCTTGCAAATTGAAATTAGAGGCGCTTTTCGATCTCTTTGCCGATGATCGGTTGTTTGAATCTTTGGCGGCGGCCGGCTTATCCGACCCTGCAGACCTTTTTGCGAGCTATGCCGGCACATGGGAAGAGTTAAAGGATGCATTCGCGGTCGAAAGTACAGGAACTGTTTTGCCTGAGAACTTTGTGACGCGCGATATCCCTGCCATTCCATGGTTGTCCGATGATGGGATCGAGCCTGACATTCTCGAAGATTTCCGGCGCGAGGCGAGGAGTCGGCAAGTCGTTCGGCGACTTGTGCTTAAAGGGTGCATGTCCGCACGCCGTGGCGATGAGGACGGTGCGTTGGATGCCTGGTCGGCGGCGTGGAGGCGTAATCCAGGCGATTCCATGCTTCTTGAGCGATTGTATCGGTTGGCTGTCAACGCGCGCGCCTTTACGAAAGTGGGGAATCTGCGAGGCGCGGCCAAATGCTACGAAACGATGATAGCAATACGTCCAACTGACATACCTGTTCTCAAGGCATATGCCGAATGTCTTATTGCGTTGGGACAGCGTCCTTTGGCGGAAAAAGTCCTGGAACGCGCACAGACCCTAGCCTTCCCGGGGAGAGAATGAAACATCGACGATTGATGTGGCCGACAAATTTTGATAAAATATAAGCTTTCAAACGAAACGAGAGGATCTAATGATGTTCGGATCAAAGAATAAGGGTTGGCGAGATGCCGACTATGATGAGGTACAGCGAGACGACGCGGACAGTGGGTTCACTTTGCCGGCCCCCGCTCGTTTTGCGCTCAACGATTATCTGGCGGGGCTTGTACTTGGACTTGTCGGCATAGTATTTATATGCCTGTTGACATTTTCGGCGTTGCATCCGACCGCTTGGATATCTTGTGCGGAAGCCTCCGGATTGCGTGCACCAACAGCAATCATTCCCGGACTTTGGCGTCTTTTCGCACATGGTCTCTATAGTCTAGCCGGGGTGGGCGCGGGAAATGCGCTGCTCGCCTATTCGGGCAAATTTTCGTTTGGTGTCATAATAGGGTTGTCCTACTTGTTCTGCCGCGGCGTTTTGTCCCTTTCCATTCGCTCGCAGACTGCGGAATTTTCTTTCTGGCGGCAATATGTGTCGAGGTTGATCTGTGCTCTCGCGGCATTTCTATTTGCGGCCTCTGATCCCGTTTGGCAACTTTGTCTTTCGTTTTCCCCTCAGACGTTTCTGCTTGTCTTGATGATGTTTGCGGCCTGCGAGTGGGTTAAGTTCTTGACGAATGGCAGTGTGCGCCCGGCTTACATCTCCATGGTTTGTTTTGGTTTCCTTTCGGCGGAGTCGCCGTTTGGGCTGATTATCACTATGCTCTGCTGGGTTGGATTTGCAATTCTTCGCTCCAAGCACTTCCTGTCGCACGTCGAACTGATGGATGATTATAAATTGCAGTCTTCCAAGTGGTATTTGACATTCTTCTGGGCATTTGGACTCGTCGCCGGCATTGCGTTGAACGTACTGGGCTTTGCATTGCTGGGCGGTCTTGATGCCGCCGCATTGGGCGCGGGCGATGTGCCGTTGCGTTATGGCGTGGAATATTTCGGCGTGTTGACCTCATCGGCGTCTTTGGGCGGGTGGATTATTTGCGGTGGACTTTCCATCATGGTGCTGGTTATTGTTCTGATGTCCGTTGTTCGTACGACCGACATGGAACATTATCTCGGATACACGGAAGGTTTGACATTCTTTGTGGTAGGGTGTCTGGCGTACATGCAACTTTTCTCCATTCGCGCACTATGGGTCTGGACATGGATCAAATCGTCCGAGATGGTGCGGAATCCGTTGTTGCTCGCACTTTTTGTCTTCTTCTTTGCGATGGCGTTTCTTGTCGCCCTGGCGGTTTTGTCGGTCAATCTGTTCTGCCGCGACCCCAAGGGCATGTCCGCGCAAATTGACGAGGATGCGTACGGAACGGATGCGAATCCGGCGAATCGCAATTTGAACCTGCGCAAGGCGGTATTCCTTTCCGTATGCATTTTATTTGCGGCTGGAGCGCTTCCCGGGCGTATTCAGCATCGGACAAACCGCATGCTCGCGCTGATGCGCGTTTATACGCTCGAAAATGTGCGTGAAGCGGGTGATGCACGATGGCTATTCACGGATGGTTCTTTTGACGCTGGAATAGAGCTGGAAAGCGCTGCAAGGGGAAAATCGCTCGTCTGCCTGCCGGTTTTCAACGGTCTTACGGCGCGTCGTCCTTCCATGCTTGCATCGAGTCTGGATGATGCCGAAGATCGACTTTCGGCGCAAGTCGGCGGCGCCAATATCCTGAGTTCCTGGCAGCGCGACAAGCCCGCTCGCCTTTCCGCCTCGGCCGTGCAGCTCGGCTTCGAACTGTGGCGTCGCAGCGGCGACACCTACCCGGCGACATCGGGCGTGCTCGCGCGTCCGAACATGGATCCGAAACTGCAAGCTTCGGGCATCAGGGTTTCGCACGGGCTGATGGACAATATCATCGCTTTCTACCAGGGCGGGGAGATGAGCGCTTATGCGGGACGTTATGTGCACGATCTGTTCCTGTTCATGCAATGGCGTTTGTCGCGACTCGCGCGAATCCGCGCTGAAATCGCCGACCATGCCGGAAACAAAACGGTTGCACTCGAGGAGAACGATTATGCGAACAAATTGGACGACAAGAACGAATCCCTGAAGCGTTTGATCGAGAACATCTCGAATGCCAATCGTCTCATGATGCGGCAGATGACGCCGCGCGAAGGTTTGCAGTTTGCGCTGGTGCGGGCAGACTTCCGTCTGGCGCGGCACTATGCCGAGCCTATTTTGAAGGCCGATCCGGACAATCCGAGCGCCAATTTCGGCATGGGCATGAGCTATTTCGAGGAGGAGCAGTACAGTCGCGCCGAGGAGTATCTCGCGCGTTGCTTGAAACGCAACCCGAACGAACCTGCCGTCTGGAACAATCTCGCCGTAGTCAAGATGAAGGCGGGACGTTTGGACGAGGCTCGCAAGGACGCCGAAAAGGCTCTTTCGCTCATTCCCGAATCCATAGAGGTGAAAGATACGATTCGCGAGATAGACAACGCGATTAAACAGCGTGCTGAGAAGGCGAAAAAAGCCTCCGATGCCACCATCGCAAAGTAAAGGCGGCTTGGCGATATTGATTTGAAGCATAACGTGCGATAAGATTCATGAAAAGAAAAGAATTGGAAGATGAAATCCGAGCCATCGTTCTCGCTTCCGTCGAAATGGACGGACTTGCCGCGGACGATTTGGTTGCGGACAAGCCGCTCTTCGGCGAAGGTATAGGCCTCGACAGCATCGATGCGCTTGAAATCGGCGCGGCTTTACGCAAGAAGTTCCAGGTGAAATTCAAGGCCAACTCGGAAGAAAACCGTGCCCACTTCTACAGCATAGCTTCATTGGCGAACTTTATTGCGGCGAACGCGGGAATTTCCCTGGAGGATTGAAAGTATGGAAAATGTGAAAACGCGGGAAGAGATTCTCTCGGCGATCAACGATGTGCTCGTGAAAGAATTTGAATGCGACCGTGCGGAACTTAAACCCGAAGCGCGTCTTTTCGAGGACTTGGACCTTGACAGCATAGATGCCGTTGATCTGATAGTCCGCCTGCAAAACATGACAAAGCTCAAGGTCAAGGCGGAAGACTTCAAGTCCATCCGCACGCTGGGCGATGTCGCGGATGTAATCGCCAAATTGATGTCCGAGCAGTCGCAATGAAGCGCCTGGGCTGGATGTGCGGTTCCATTGTTTTGGTTTGGACGCTTTATCTCGTCCATGCCGGCATATGGTTCCGTCTGTATCCGGTTTTCGCTGTCGCCCTTGTCTGGTCCATGTTCGCCCGTTCTCTTTTTCGGACGCCTCTTGTGGAAGTCTTCGCCGGGCGATTGGGCGCGACACTCGATGTGTCGACCAAATGTTATTGCCGCAATGTCACGCGTGTTTGGGTCGCGTTTCTTGGCGTGCACTTTTTTGCGACGCTCGCGACAGTGTGGGCGCCTTTGGACGTTTGGGCGTTCTATAACGGCTTCCTCTCATATGTGCTTATCGGTGCGTTGCTGGGTGGCGAATGGCTCTATCGTCATTATAGGTTGAAGCGCGCGGTTCATTCGGATGTCGTCCGTCATGCTTGAAGATCCCGGACAATTGGTCGCCTTCAGTACGTCCGGCTCGTCTGGAGAGGCGAAACGAATCCTGCGGACGGAAGCTTCGCTGCAGGCGGATGCGGCTGCGCTTGTGCGAGAATTCCCATCGATATGGGGAGACAAGTCGGTTGCGGTCGTTTCATCGGTTCGGCCCGAACACATGTATGGAGCCTTGTGGCGTGTGCGCGCCCCGGCGTGTGCCGCGCTTAGGGTCGATCCGGCGATTGTCGCTTCAATGGAACAGTTGATGGCGCTCGCCGGCCACTACAAACGCCTGTTGTTTGTGACAACACCGTCTTTTCTGGAAAAAGCGCTGGTCCATCCCGACTTTCCATGCCTAAAGGGCGCTGTCGCGGATATCGTAACCTCTGGCAGCCTTTTGCGCACAGAGACGTCTACGGCGGTTTATGCGGTTCTGGGAGTGTCTCCACTCGAAATATTTGGGTGCACGGAAGCGGGTACGGTCGCCTCGCGACGCCAAATAGACGGTCCGCTTTGGAAAGTCTACTCGCCCGTCCATGTCGATTCGTGTCCGGAAGGGCTGTCGGTCGATTCTCCTTTTGCCATTTCACGTCCATTTGTGATGTCGGATGCGGTAGAGTGCGTGGATGCGACGCACTTTAGGCTCATGGGGCGCACCGACCGGCGCGTGAAGATATTGGAGTCGTACGTCTCCCTGCCGGCCGTCGAGAAACTTTTCGAGTCGCATCCGTTCATAGCGCGCGCACACGCCGTTGTTTGTGGCGGAAACGTGCCGCGATTGGGTATCCTGGCCGTTCCTTCGTCCGAGGCTTTGGCGGATTTGCCGCTCTCGGCCGCCTCGTTTGCGGCGCGTTTGCGTCGGGATCTGTGCGGAAGAATGGACGGGGCGGCATTTCCGCGGCGCATCCGTTTTGTGCGACAGTTGCCTGTAAACGAGCAAGGCAAGACGACGGTGCTTGCCGCGCGGACTGCATTGGCGTCTTGGGCGCGCGAGCCGTTTGTCGCGAAATGGGCTTTTGTCGCGGACGAACTTGCCGCTACGCTTGTTTTCCCGCCTGATTTGCCCTGCTTCAAGGGGCATTTCCCCGGGCTCCCGATCCTGCCCGGTGTGGCGCAACTCTATTATGTACGTCATTTTGCCCGGCAGGTGTTTCCCGATTTCCCCGGGCGGGCGGACTATCGCCGGCTCAAATTCCAGAAGATTATCCGCCCAAATGCCGCGGTGAATCTACGCGTAGTGCGAACACCCAAGGGGTTCGATTGTTCGCTCACGGGACAGAACGGGATATGCGCCTCTTATTTGGTGGAAAGGTCGCCGGCATGAAGCGTTTCTTCTTGTTTGTATCTTGGGGAGTGATGGGATGGGCGTTCTTCTCTCCTTTTGCGGCGGCAGGGGCTACACTCCCGCCCGCCTGCCAAAAGGCGTTCCGGCGGGCGCTCGATGCGGATGCCGCCTGGCGCATGTCCCGCATGCTCCCGGGGGCGACGCACCCCCTCGTCTCGACGGGGCTTGTCTCTTGCGCACGTTTCCGCGGCATAATCTGGGATGTGCGCGCCCCTTTCGCCTCGACCATCACCATGACAACGAACGCCCTCGTTTTTGCCGACGAGGAGGGCATGCGTATAAAAGATTTTGTCGACTGGCCGTACTACGCGGAAATCCGCGACCGTACGGACGCCTTTGCCGCTGGGGACATGTCGGCTTTTGACGGGCTTTTCGATTGGCAGTCGCGGTCCATTGGGACAAATGGCTGGGTTCTGACGTTAACGCCTGCTTTTTCTCAGATTCGTTCGCTTTTTACAAAGCTAGTTGTGTCAGGCGCGGCGGAAATCACGAATGTGACCTGGCATACCGCGCGGCAGGGCACCATACTCCTGGAGTTCGCCGAATTGGGGCAGGGCACACACCGCCTATGGGAGCGTACGTCAAAATGAAAAAGGCGCGTGCATTCGCATGCGGTATTGTCCCCCTCGTGCTGGCCGCGGCATGTGCGCTTCTGTATCTGGCGCGATCGCCGCGGATCGAAACGTCCCTCTACGACTTGATCGGTTCGGCCGGGAAGGCGATTCCCGCCGCTTTGCGCAATTCATCGAACGGGCTCGTGCCGGTCTTGGTCTTTGCTCCCGATTTCGACAGCGCCTGTGCCGCGGCGACGAATCTGGAAGCGCGGCTTTTGCGCGACTGTCCGGCTCTCGAAAACATGCATGTGCGCACGGACGGCAGGGATTTTGCGGATTTTCTGGGATTTTGCCGTACTTATCCCGCCGGGCTCGTCTCCCCGGTCGCGCGCACGCTCCTGCAAACCCCCGAGGGCCGTGCAAAACTGGCGCGGCGGGCCCTGCGCACCTACTTCGCGACGCCCATTCCGCCTCTTTTCTCCCCTGTAGAGGATCCTTTTTGTCTTCTGAACGGCTATATTTCGTCTTTGCCGGCGGCTTATGCCGGCTGGAAACCGCGTGAAGGCTTCTTGACGGCGCAAAAAGACCAAACCACCGTCCTGCTTCTCTTGTTGGAATTCAAGCCCGGCGTAGAGACGGATGTTCGCAAACTTGTCGATTTCAAGGCGGATCTCGACCGGTTTTGCGCCCAAGTTGTCCGTCCGCCTGTTGCCATTGTGGCTTGCGGCGTTCCTGTCCATACAGCCGAAACAGCCGCGCGCTGTCAGACGGAAATGAGTGTTTTAACATTCTTTTCTGTCATTTTCATTGTCATACTGAGCCTGGTCGTCTTCAAATCCCTGCGCTGGATTCCTTGCGTGTTCTTGACGCTTCTCTGCGCGGCATTGGCCGGGGGCGCGGCGCTTCTCGCTTGTTTCCCCTCCATCCATGCTCTGACCTTTGTGCTGGGAACGACCGTCCTCGGGCTCGTCGTGGACTACGCCTTCCACCGGCTGCTGCAGGCGCCCGGAAACGCCGCGGCCGTATCCAAGGGCCTCTGCATATCGTGCATAACGACGGAAATAAGCCTTCTTCCGCTTGTTTTTTGCGGAATTCCCGTCTTGTGCCAGTCGGCCGTATTCCTTGGAGTGGGACTTGCTGCGAGTCTTGGGAGCGTGCTCTTCCTCTATCCTCGCATCCGTCTTTTGACCGGCTCCCCCGGCGAAAGGCTCCTGTCTGGACCACTCCTCCCGAACCGTGTGAGAATCTGTACCGCTCCTCTCTTTGGAATCGCCTTTTTGCTGTCCATTGGGCTCCTCCTCCATGCGCGCTTTGCCACGGATCCGCAGGCGATCTACCGTCCGTCGCCGACCCTCGCCGCGGCGGAACGTTTCCTGGCCGAGCGGTCGGGGGCTTCCACGAATTCCACCTTGGGCTTTCTGGTGGTCGAGGGCGCGGATACGCCGGACGCCTTGATCCGGAAAGAGGAATCTCTCCATTTATCGGATGATTTGCCGCATTTGTCGCGCTTTCTGCCTTCTTTCCCGGTGCGTCAGAAGATAGCCGCGCAGGTGGCGGCACTGTATGCCGAGCAGGGTGCCGCGCAGGCGGCGGCGTTGGGTTTGGGGGCACTCCCCCCGCCGCGCCCGCCAAAACCGTGGGAGTGGTCCGAACTGCCCTCCGCCGTGACACGCGCTTTCGTCCGCGGACACGCGCTTGTCAGTCTGGCGAAGCCGCTTCCGGAAGGGGCTGTCATGCCCGAAGGCGCAGGTTTCTGGCGTCCAAAGGAAACCCTCGGGCGCATTTTGACGGAATGGACCCGTCTTTCGGCGCACGCCTTGGCGTTTTCCCTTGTCCTGATACTCGCCGTTCTCGGGCTTGTTTACAGGCGGCAAGCGCTGATTATGCTGGTTCCATCGCTTTTTGCGCTCGCTTTTGCAGGGGGACTCCTCGTGCTGCGCGGCGAAGCCATCAACCTTTTCCATCTTTTGGCTGGATTCCTTTTGACGGGCATGAGTGTGGATTACACGATTTTTCTGCGGACGGGCGGGCGCGCGGCGTTTCGTCCGGCTCTGTGTTCCATGCTGACTTCGCTGGCCGGGTTCGGGGCGCTTGTTTTCGTGTCGTTTCCCGTGGTCAAGGCGTTTGGCTTCGTGTTGGGTGTGGGGCTCCCCGCGGCATTTCTCTGCGCGCTGCTTGTTTGTCCCGGCACATGTGCGGCTTCAACAGGTTCGGCTTCAATTCTAAATAAGGAGAAAAAATGATAGAAACACTCGGTCTGGTCGTTTATTTGGGTTGTTATACGGACGCCACGCATACGAACGGGCTTTATGCGCTCGAGATGGACGTCTCCTCCGGCGCGTTGCGAATCGCCGCGGCCTACCCGGAAAAGACCGCGATCTACCAGGCGCTTTCCGCGGACGGACGCTGGCTTTATTCCTGCGCCGCGGGTGGAGCGAGCGTTTATCGCGCACAGGGCGTACAGCTCACGCGGACGGGGTCGGTCGATTTGGGCGGCACGCCGTGCCATGTTTCCCTTATGCCAAACGGCAAGCAACTGAACTGGGCGGACTATAGCGCCGGGCGCGCCGGGAGCGTGCCGGTGTCGGATGGCGCGTTTGGCCCGGTCACGACCTACACGCACAAAGGGCAGGGACCCAATCTGCCGCGGCAAGATGCCGCGCATTGCCACCAGGCGATACCGGCGCCGGACGGCAAGAGTTTCTGCGTCGTCGACCTGGGTTTGGACGAGGTTGTGACCTACCCTGCCGGAACGGTCTATGCGACAACCCCTCGGGGGGCTGGACCGCGGCACTTGTTGTTCCATCCAAACGGCAAGCTCGCCTTCCTTCTCTTCGAGCTCGGCAATCGGCTGGCGAGCTACCGTTGGCGCGCGGCGGACGGCTTTGCCTTGCTGGACAATGTGCCGACATTGCCCGTCCCGAACGAACAGACCGGACGCGGACCGAATGGCGATCTTGCCGCGGCCCTTCGCCTGACCCCGGACGGCCGGCGCATTGTTGTCTCCAACCGCGGCGAAAATTCGCTTGTTTCGTACGATTTTGACGCGGAAACCGGCCGTTTGACCTTCAAGGCGCGCACGCTTCTGGACGGGAGTTGGCCGCGCGACTTCGTGTTTGTCGCCCCCAATCGCGCACTTGTCGCCATGGAACGCTCGGGGGATGTGCTGGTTCTCGACTATGATGCCGAGACGGGATGCTTCCGCGAAATCAATGCTTTGCGGGGGCTTTTCCGCCCGGTCGCGCTGACGCCCGCCCCCTGAATCGGGCCGGTTCGCCGTGAACAGACGCGGATTTTTGGCGATTCTTTGCGCGGCAGGAGCCGGTTTGGCCGCCTTTCTCCTTTTTCGTACGGACGAGGAAGGGGAGGTTCGTTCCGTATTGACGCGGCTTGTCGCGTGCGTGAACAAGGAACCCGGCGAACAATCTTATGTGCAAATGGGCAAGCTTCGGACGCTCGAGGAGCTTGTCGCCTGGCAGATAACCGCCGCGGTCGCGCCCGAAGGGGAGCCTGTCGTTCTCGAGCGGGAAGACGCGGTGCGTGCCGTCGGGGCGGCGCGCGCGGCCTGTTCGCGGCTGGAAGTCGCCCTCTCGGACATGCGCATAGAGCTGAACCCGGACAAGGAGTCCGCACAGGTGACGGCGCGCATCGCGTGGACGTTCGAGGGGCCGGACTTTCCCCTGCCCCGCCCGCCCGCAGCCTGTTCCGCGCAGTTCGTGAAGGACATAGCCGACGGCCGCTGGAAGCTTTCCCGCATTTCCCTCCAATAGGGAGCAGCGGGGCGCGGCGGTTCCGGCGCAACGGTATCACCGTTCCGGCGCAACGGCATCGGCGTTCCGGCGCAACGGCATCACCGTTCCGGCGCAACGGCATCGGCGTTCCGGCGCAACGGGGGCAGAACCTTCCTGGCGGTTCGCCGCCGAACGGTTTCTGCGCGATCCATTTCGTCTTCGTCTGCACGACAGGGCAAATGGACGCCGTCCGGTGAGACGGCGTGAACGGCGACTTGAAAAAAGTGAAAATACCCCCTTGCAATGCCACACCGAAATATGATATACTATTCACCACTTGATTGTTCGGGTGTGGCGCAGCGGTAGCGCAGTTGACTGTTAATCAATTGGTCGCTGGTTCGAATCCAGCCACCCGAGCCATTCAGAGACGATTTGAGAGAAAAGGACGCAGAAATGAAGAAAGGCATTCATCCGGCTTACACAGAAGCCACGATCACGTGTGCGTGCGGCAACGTCATCAAGACTCGTTCGACGAAGAAGGAGATGACGGTCAACACCTGCAGCGCGTGCCATCCCTATTTCACGGGCCAGAAGACGATGGTTGACACCGAAGGCCGTGTGGATTCGTTCAAGAAACGCTACGCCAAGTTTGCGAAGAAGTAAGTTTGATCGACACTGACCAGATTCGGCAGGTTTTGGGTCGCCTAGAGTCCGTAGAACAGGGCTTGAGCGACCCAAAAGTTTTGTCGGACCGCGCGAAATACCGCGCGGCGTTGCGTGAGCGGGCTTCTCTCAAGAAGCTCGAACATGTTTTTTCGGAATACGAGAAAACATGCCGCGATCTTGCGGGAAATCGCGACTTGCTGGCGGATCCGGACTTCAAGGACGAGGCGGCGCGGGAGATCGCCTTGTTGGAAGCGCGCCTGCCGGAGGAGGAGCGTCGGGTTCTCGCGGCGCTCCTTCCGCCGGATCCGCTCGAAGCGCGCAATGCCGTCCTGGAGATACGGGCGGGGACGGGCGGAGAGGAGGCGGCTCTTTTCGCCGGCGATCTTTTCCGTATGTATGCGCGCTATGCCGAGCGTGCGGGCTGGAAGATTTCCGTCTTGAATTCGAGCGCAACCTCCCTGGACGGGTACAAGGAGGTCGTTTTCACCGTAATCGGCGAGGGCGCGTACGGGCGGTTGCGCTTTGAAAGCGGCGGACATCGCGTGCAACGGGTGCCGGCGACGGAAGCGCAGGGGCGCATCCATACGTCCGCGGCGACGGTGGTGGTGTTCCCCGAGGCCGACGAGGAGGACGAACTCGAAATACCCGACTGCGACATCCGCGTGGACTTGTTTTGCGCCGGCGGTGCGGGCGGCCAACACGTGAACAAGACGGAAAGCGCCGTCCGCATGACCCATTTGCCGACGGGGCTTGTGGCGGTCTGCCAGGACGAACGCTCCCAGATCCGCAATCGCGAGAAGTGCCTGGCGACGCTCAAGGCGCGCATTCTGGACCATAAACGCCGCGAAGAAGAAGCGAAAATCGGGGCGGACCGTCTGACCTTGCGGGGGTCGGGGGACCGCTCGGGGCGCATCCGCACGTACAACTTTCCCCAGAACCGCGTGACGGACCACCGGATAGACTTGACCTTGTATGCGCTCGACCGCTTTATCGACGGGGACATGGACGCGCTTTTGGATGCGCTCGCGGCGCATGACATGGACGAGCGTCTGGCGCAGGCGTTGGCAACGAAGGGAGGCCGCGCATGATGGCTGTCATCGCGCATTACGATTTCTGGAATTTGTTCACGGGCGTGTGGTTTTGGAGCGGTTGCGGCGGCTGGATCGTCGCCAGCATCGCCAAGATGATCATAGCCGCGCGCAAGACGCACACGTTCGATTTCGTGTATCTTGTCTCGACAGGAGGGATGCCGTCCAGCCACTCCGCCACGGTTTCCGGTTTGGCGTTCAGCATCGGGTATACGGAGGGGTTCGCTTCGCCGCTTACGACGCTGGCGGTCGCCTTTGCCCTCTTGACCATGTTTGACGCGGCGACCGTTCGCCGCGCGGCGGGGGAGCATGCGCGGATCTTGAACGCCATCTTGCGCGACATCCAGAATTTCAAGCTCAAACCGGTGGCGCGTCTGCGCGAACTTCTGGGGCATACGCGCATGGAAGTCTTTTGGGGCATGGTTACGGGGATCGCGTGGGCGACGCTCTTGAATTTTTGTTGGCCGGGCTGAAGCGCCGCGCGAACGAAATGTAGCGGTTTCGTCCGGGATTTGGTATAATTGTCTCATGATAGACTTTACAGAAGCGCAGAGAAAGACGATAGCCAGCGGACTTACGGTGGTTGCGCTCGCCGTGATCCTGGCTTTCAGCGGCTTGGTGATTTGGTGTCTCGTGCGGATTTTGGCGTTTGCCTCCGCCGCGGTGGTCCCTGTCGTCACGGGGCTTTTCCTGGCGCTTTTCTTCAAGCCGTACTACGGCTGGTGGCTGCGGTGGGTGCGGAAACCGGGCGCGGCGTTGCCGCTCATGCTGATTTCGGTTCTTTTGCCGCTCGGTTTTCTGGTTTGGTGTTTTGGTTCTTTTCTCGTCGACCAGGCGAGCAATTTGCTGACGCAAGCGCCGGAGCTCGCCGAAAAGTTCATGGCCTGGTTCCATGGCATGTTCCCGAAAGTGCAGATTTTGGCGAACAAACTCGGTATTTCGTACCAGGATTGGCTGCAGACGCCGGAGATTCGCGTGACGCAAGTGGGAGCCGGATTCATCCGCTATCTGGGCGGCGCGGTAAGTTGGCTTGTGGCGCTCGTCTTCTTCGCCTATTTCATTACGCGACCGGTGAAACGCGGCGAAGACTATGTCAAGGAGATGCCGTTCCTGAAGGACGATACGCGCATGTTCGTCGCGGAGCAGATCAACACCTTTATCGACATTGTCGTGAGCTTTTTCCAGTGCCAGGTCGTCATCTGTCTGATCGAGGGCGTCCTTTACGGAACGGGCTTCATGCTCGTGGGCTTGCCGTACGGGTTCGTCATCGGTTTTGCGCTCGGGCTCCTCAACCTGTGCCCGTTTTTCGGCACGATCGCCTGCTTGCCGCTCGCATTGCCGCTGGCCTACTTCGGCCCCGGCGGTTCCCTGCTCCGGCTTGTCGGCGTACTGTCGGTCTGGCTGGCGGGGCAGATTCTGGACGGCTACCTGATCACGCCGAAGGTGCAAGGCGGGAAGACGGGGCTCGGGTACGCGGGCGTCATCTTCAGTTTCTTCTTCTGGGGCGCCGTTTTCCATTCGCTTTTGGGGCTTTTGCTGGCAATCCCGCTTTCGGCGTTCTGCGTCGTTTTCTGGCGCGCGCTCAAGTCCAAATACATAAAGCCCGTTGTTTGACATGGCGAATATGGGATCAACACGCGTCAATGTACTTTGTCTGAAGTGGGGCACGCGCTACCCCGTCGATTTTGTGAACCGCCTCTTCCGGGGCGTCCGCCGCCATCTGCACCGTCCCTTCCGCTTCGTGTGCGTGACGGACGACCCCTCCGGTTTGGATCCGAGCGTGGAAGCCGCGGCATTCCCTCCTCCGCCGCCCGGCATGGAGACCGGCGCATGGCCCAATATCTTCGTCAAACTCCTGGTGTTCAAGGATGGGTTCGCCGGCTTGTCCGGCCCCACGCTTTTCCTTGATATCGACCAGATCGTCACAGGCGATTTGGATTGTTTCTTCGACCACAAGCCGGGAGAATTCTGCATCATCCGGAATTGGATAGAGCTCCGCAAGCGCATTTTCCGCCGTACGCCGCCCGTCGGCAATTCGTCTTGCTTCCGCTTCGAGGCGGGGAAGATGGATTGGGTGTACGGGAAGTTTCTGGCCGAGAAGGCGCGGGCGATGGACCGGCGCTTCTTTCGCACCGAGCAGGCGTTCATGACCTACGCGGTCGCTTCGCGCGAAACGGTGAATTGGTGGCCGAAGGACTGGGTGCGCAGTTTCAAGCGTGCATGCGTCCCTCCGTGGCCTCTGAACCATCTCTTCGCGCCGCGTTTCGTCCCCAGTACGCGCATACTCTGTTTTCACGGCAACCCCGACCCCGACCAGGCGATCGCAGGATACAGGGGACGCCATCTGAATTCCTGGACGCGTCCTGCGCCTTGGGTCGCGGAATTGTGGGAAAACGGCTAAGTCCGAAGATGTTTGTGGAGGAATGCAGGTTTATGAGAACGGCGAACATTGTCCGCGACACGAAAGAAACGAAAATCGCGCTGTCCCTCGATCTGGACGGCTCCGGCGAAGGGATCGTCGATACGGGTATCGGATTCTTCAATCACATGCTCGAGCTTTTCAAGAAACATGCGCTGGTGGACCTGAACGTGAAGGTCGCGGGCGACCTTGACGTGGACTACCACCATACGGTCGAGGATACCGGGTTGGCGCTGGGGCAGGCGCTGAATGCGGCGTTGGGCGACCGCAGGGGATTGACGCGTTACGGTTTCGCCTCCATCCCCATGGACGAAGCGCTCTGCGAGACCTCCCTGGACTTGGGCGGGCGTCCCTTCCTCGTCATGCAATGCCCGATGAAACACATGTTCGTGAAGGATTTCGAGGTCAAACTGGTCGAGGAATTCTTTCGCGCCGTCAGTGTGGAAGCGCGCGCGAATATCCATCTGCGACAGATTTGCGGCGACGAGACGCACCATGTTTGCGAAGGCTTCTTCAAGAGTTTCGCGCGCGCCTTGCGCGCGGCGAAGACGATTGATCCAAACGAGAAAGGGATACCCTCATCCAAGGGTGTGATATGATTATTCTACCGGCTATCGATTTGAAGGACGGCAAGTGCGTGCGCTTGCGGCAGGGGCGCGCGGACGACGTGACGGTCTATGGGGACGATCCGGCCGAGCAGGCGCGCGATTGGGCGGAACAGGGCGGCGCGGAGCTTCATGTCGTGGATCTGGACGGCGCCTTCGCAGGTGCGCCGCGGCATACGGCGGTCATTGCGCGCATCATCGCGGCGTTCGGGCGGCCTGTCGAAGTGGGGGGCGGGCTGCGTACGCTGGATGCGGTCAAGGAGATTTTCGACGCCGGTGCGGCGCGCGCCATAATCGGTTCGGCCGCATTGGAGGATCCGGCGTTCCTGTCCGCGGCGCTCGAGCTCTACGGCGACAGGATAGCGGTGGGCATCGACGCGCGCAACGGATTCGTCCAGACGCGTGGCTGGGTCGAGACGACGCAGGTCAAGGCGACGGACTTGGCCGTCGCCGTCGTGAAGGCGGGCGTCAAGACGATCATCTACACCGATACGGCTACGGACGGCATGCTGAAGGGACCCAACCTGACGCAGATGGCGGCGATCTGCGACGCCGTGCCCGACTGCCGCGTGACGGCTTCGGGCGGCGTGAGTTCGCCGTTCGACGTGACGAGCCTGAAGGCTTTGGAGCGTCCAAACCTGCACGCGGCGATTGTGGGTAAAGCGCTTTACGACGGGCGCACGACTCTGAAAGAAATGAATCTGGCGGGCGTTTGATGGACGCGAAACTCGTTACGGTCGGCGGCTTGCGCACGTTGTTCGTTCCGTGCGAAGCCGAAAGCGTCGCGGTCGGACTCTTCGTGGGCTCGGGTTCGCGCCACGAACCGGCGAAATGGGCGGGCATCTCGCACCTCATCGAGCACATGCTCTTCAAAGGCACGCCGACGCGCTCGGCGCTCGACATCACACGCGCGGTGGAAGGTCGAGGCGGGAACTTCAATGCCTGGACGAGCGAGGACGCGACGTGTTTCTACGCGCATCTCCCCTGTGAATATCTGGACGAAGCGGTGGACATTCTCGCGGACATGTACTTGAACGCCGCGCTCGCGCCGGAAGAGTTCGCGCGCGAACGAGAGGTCGTGCTCGAAGAGATAAAGATGTACGAGGACGATCCCGGTGCGGTCGCCGCGGAAAACCTGCAGCGGGCGCTTTTCCCTCTGAACCCCGTCGGTGCGCCTGTGGCGGGTTCCCCCGAGACGTTGAACGCCTTTACGCCCGGCATTCTCCGCGACTATATCGCCACGCACTATACGACGGCCACCACGGTGCTTGTCGTGGCCGGACGTTTTGCGGAAGCGGATGCCGTGAACCTTGTCGCGAACGCCTTCCGGGCGGTGCGCAACCGCCGTGCCCGGAAACTCGCCTTCAAAAAGGTGGACTTGTCGCGTCCGCCCGTGTCCGAGGTGTTCGTCGCGAAAGACGTCAAACAGACCCAACTCGCCCTCGGGTACCGTACGTTCGGCATTGAAGATCCGCGGCGTTATGCGGCGACGGTGTTGGATGCCGTGCTCGGGCGGGGCATGTCGAGCCGTCTTTTCCAGGAAGTGCGCGAAAAGCGCGGCCTCAGCTACGACATTTCATCGCGGCTGCAATTCTTCCAGGACGCGGGCATGTTCACAATCTCGGCCGGGCTCGATGCGCGGCAGGTCAAGCCCGCCTTGGATACGATCGACCGCGAACTGAAACGCCTGGCGGCAAAGAACGTCGGCGCGGCGGAACTCAAGCGGACGAAGGAATTCCTCGTCGGGAACTTCCGGCTTTCGCACGAGCGGGTGACTTCCAAGATGTTCTACTACGGGGCGATGATGCTGTCGCGCGGATGTCTCGTCAACCCGGAAGCGGAAATCGCCGGCGTGCGTGCCGTCACGGCGGATGAGGTGCGTGCCGTCGCGCGTGAAATTTTCACGCCCGGGAACCGGAGCTTGAGCCGCGTCGACCCCAAATGAAGGAGAGCAAAACCATGTCGGCCATCGTCGAAGAGATAGAACAACTCAAAAAAGCCCGCAAGGCGGTCGTTCTTGCCCACAATTACCAGCGCGGCGAAGTGCAGGACGCGGCGGACTTCACGGGCGATTCGCTCGAACTCGCCCGCCGCGCCACGCAGGTCGAGGCGGACGTCATCGTTTTCTGCGGCGTTTATTTCATGGCGGAAACCGCGGCGATACTGAATCCAGGCAAGACCGTTCTCATTCCCGACCCGACGGCGGGCTGCCCGATGGCGGACATGGTCGACGCCGCGCAACTGCGCGAACTGAAGGCGAAGCACCCGGGCGCGGTGACGGTCTGCTACGTCAATTCGACGGCGGAAGTCAAGGCGGAATGCGACTTGTGCGTGACGAGCGGCAACGCCGAGCGCGTCATGGCCACGATTCCGAGCGACCGGGAGATCATCTTCGTTCCCGATCAGCATCTGGGCGGGTATGTTTCCGGGCTTGAAGGACGGTCCTACATCCTGTGGCCGGGATATTGCCCGACCCACGCGCGGCTGACGGTATCGGCGATAGAGAAGGCGCGCGCGGCACATCCCGGAGCCCCCGTCCTGGTCCACCCCGAGTGCGCGAAGGACGTGCGGGAGGCGGCGGATGCGCGGCTTTCAACCGGCGGCATGTGCCGTTATGCGCGCGAAAGCGCCGCGCAGACCATTCTTGTGGGGACTGAAATCGGCATACTCCACCGGTTGCAGGCGGAGAACCCCACGAAGACGTTCGTGCCGGTATCGGAGGCGCTCGTCTGCCCGAACATGAAGAAAACCACGCTCGAGAATCTGGCCGCCGCCCTTCGCGACATGAAGACGCGCGTCACGGTGCCGGAGGACGTCGCACGGCGCGCGCGGCGGGCGATCGACGCCATGCTGGCGATTCCGTAGGGGTGGTCCCGCCTAGTCCCCCACGGCGACCTGGTGGGACAGAACGGCGAGGGACTGCGCCAGATCCATGTTCTGGACCTTCACGCCGCGCGGCACGTTCAGCTGGATGGGCGCGAAATTCCAAATCCCTTTGATGCCGGCGGCGACGAGTTGATCGGCGCAACTCTGCGCCGCTATGCTGGGGACCGTCAGAATCGCCACTTTGACCTTGAGGCTTTTTATGATGCGGTTGAGATCGCTCATGGGGCGGATTTTCACGCCGCGGAAGGTCTCGCCGATCAATGCCGCGTTCGCGTCGAACGCCACGGGAATGGACAGGTTCTGCTCCTCGAATCCCGAATAGCCCAGGAGCGCGCGACCGAGGGATCCGACGCCGATAAGCGCCGCGTCGGTGGCGTTGTCCCAGCCGAGCGCCCTGTTCATGGCTTCGCAAAGTTCTTTCGCCGGATAGCCCCTCCGCGGCGTTCCCTGTATGCCCGCCATGGCGAAATCCTTGCGCGTCAGCACAGGATCAAGCCCCAATTCCTCCGCAAGGACGGCACTTGAAATGTTCAAATCGCCGCCGGCCATCTTCGCCTTTATCGCGCGCATGTAAATGGGATAGCGGCGAATCGTCGGCAAAGGCAGCGGGTTGGGCTTGGTCTCAATACGCTTTCTCATGACGGCCACTATTATACCATATTTTTATTGGAAAAGTGAACTTTTCGCCTCGACGGGGCGTTAAAAGTACTGAAGAAGGGAAATTGTCGCCATGAAAGACGAAGAAAAAGTCCGCAAACCTGTGCAAACCCGGGAAGAATTTGTCAATCTTTCCGAGATAGAGGAACAGTTTGAAGAGAAGGGGTTCTTCAGACGCCTCGCGGATATGATCAAAGGTTTTCGCAAGCCCCCGTCCAGCCGCGCCTACAAGGAGGCGCGCATAACCTTCCAGCGGCTCGCCGCACCGTTGGTGGCGGTCGTGTCCGTCGCGCTGCTCGTGATGGTTTTGCTTGTCGTCACGACCGTTCAAAGTGCTCGAAAGAAGGTGTATGACGTCAGAATAGCCCAGATAGAAGAGACGCCGGACGATCTCCTAAAACCCGAAGAAGAGGACACGCCCGAAGAGCCCGACGTGGATATGACGGCGGACGTCAACGTGGACATCACGGTTCCCGTGGCGGACATACCCGTCCCGAGCGCGGATCTCGCCGCGCCCCCGCCCGCCCAGCCGTTGGTTCCTGCTGCGGTTTCGGCCGCTCCGAGCCCCGTTGTCATGAGCGCCATCAATGCCGGCGTGAAAATGACCGCGTTGGACGACTCCGGCAGCGGCTGGGGAAAGCTCATCGCACGCCAAAGCGCAAAGAAAAAACCGAATCTGGACGGCTGTCTCATCGGCACGATCATCGATTTCAAGAAAGATGGAAAGGGAAGGGATCGCCCGGATTGGCTCAAGTCCTACAACGCAGATGCGCGCAGTCTCATAGAGAACAACTTTTCGCAAGGGTCTCTTATGAAGTTCCACGTGCCGCCCAAGAATGTCGCCTTGACGCATTTGTGGATTCCTCCGCAGTCCGCCGCCAACGGCCCCAAAGCCTTCGGTGTCGAGAACGCGGTAAAGCCAAGCGGATTCGTCGTCTATTATTCGGGCTCTCTGGCATCCTACAAGAAGGGCAAATGGAGGTTTTGGAGCTATTTTGACGACTTTATCTTCATACGTGTCGACGGCAGGATCCTGTTCGATTCGAATGGCTGCGACGGCAAGTCGAGTCCGCGAACGGACTGGAAGTCTTCCGCGCCGGACAAGATCGGAAAGGCCTGGTGCCCGCAGCAAGGCTGGGGAAAGATGGCGCCTTCGGATTGGTTCGAACTGCAACCGAACAAGCCGGTAAAGATTGAGTTCATGATCGGCGAACACCCGGGTGGCGCGGTCGGCGGGCTTGTCCTTATAGAGGAGTACGGGAAAACCTACCCGAAGAACGCCGACGGCACGATCGCCTATCCGATCTTCACCATGCGACCCTTGCCGAGTTCCACGCGCTTCAATCTGGAAGACGACCCGGTTTTCCGGAATTCGCACCATTTGATGAATGTGGATTCGCCGCGCTTCAATGCCGGACCCAAGAAGGAAGAAAAGCCCGCCGGCGTCTCGGCGGATGACATCACTGTGGATGTTTCGATCTAGCCGCGGTTCAAAAAGGCGAAAGGAACGCGGTTGCGGTCTGAAAACCGCAGTTGAATCTGTCCCGCAGAGACGGCTATGCCGTTGCGCCGGGACCGTCATCCCGTTCCGGCGCGACAGTCGTGCGGGACAAAAGAGACCGACTAGGGTATGTTTCGACTGCCATTCCCGGAACGCCGCGCCAGACGTCCGGGTTTGGTTCCGATTTTCATGTATTGTCAAGAAGAGGGGAAGAGGGGGGGCAACGGGAAGGATGATGGAGAGGGTGGACCGAACGACGTCCCTCTACCCGACCCGTCAGACGGCTGAACGGCGCGCGAACGGACGGGATTCTCGTGCCCATGAGAAAGAATCCTAAACCTAGAAATCGCAGTTGAAAGGCTGGAATCGGGGCGGTGAGCTTTATTTTCAAGG
>ERZ808258.170-NODE-170-length-31574-cov-3.257622_pt1 | contig 31574 bp, 17 predicted proteins | sample MGYA00521280_ERZ808258 | MGnify/ENA primary metagenome ERZ808258 (study PRJEB31516, sample SAMN03275585) | gut metagenome | biome: mammalia-associated habitat; material: feces | host: Papio cynocephalus | place: Kenya | collected 2012-07-19 ...
CGGCCGTGCGCGGTTGGTAAGGCTGTGCTCCTAAGGTGGTAGCTGCAGCTCGCTGGGTTTGCGCTCCCAAAGTAGGCGCAGCTGTACGCTGTGCTTGAGTGTGCGTTCCTAAAGCAGCGGCCGTGCGCGGTTGGTAAGGCTGTGCTCCTAAGGTGGTAGCTGCGGCTCGCTGAGTTTGTGTTTGCGCTCCTAAAGTAGGCGCAGCTGTACGCTGTGCTTGAGTGTGCGTTCCTAAAGCAGCGGCCGTGCGCGGTTGGTAAGGCTGTGTTCCTAAGGCCGGGGCCTCGGCCCGCTGAATTTGGGCTTGCGCTCCTAAAGTTGGTGCAGTAGTACGCTGTGCTTGAGTGTGCGTTCCCAAAGTAGCGGCCGTGCGCGGTTGGTAGGGCTGCGCTCCTAAGGCGGGGGCCTCGGCTCGTTGAGTTTTGGTTTGCGTTCCTAAAGTGAGCGCACTTGTCCGTTGCGTTTGTGTTTGTGCACCCAAAGTAGCAGCCGTGCGCGGCTGATAAGGCTGTGCTCCTAAGGCGGGGGCCTCGGCCCGCTGAGTTTGGGGCTGCGCTCCCAAAGTAGGCGCGGTGGCCCGCTGTACTTGGGTTTGCGCACCTAAAGTAGCAGCCGTGCGTGGCTGATAAGGCTGCGCTCCTAAAGCCGGGGCTGCGGCTCTCTGAGTTTGGGTTTGCACACCTAAAGTAGCAGCCGTGCGTGGCTGGTAGGGTTGTGCTCCTAAGGCCGGGGCAGCGGCTCGCTGAGTTTGGGGCTGCGCTCCTAAAGTAGGCGTAGTGCTACGCTGCGTTTGGGCTTGTACACCTAAAGTTGTGGTCGTACGCGACTGGTCATTGGGGGGCGGCGCCGCTGTATGGTGGGAGGGGCTTTCCAAACGATTTAAGTGTTGGGAGGCTTGTGATTGATAGGGAAGAGTAGTTGCTTCTGCTTGAAGTTGAGTAGAAGAAAGCAAACTTGGTTTTTCTAAAGCCAGCGCCGCTTTAGCTTCGGGTGAAGTCTCTTGAATGGGAGCTGCTGTGCGTCTAGATTGACTGGTGTAGCGCAACCTAGGACTAATCGAAGAATTTGCGCGACGTGTTTCCACGTTGGAAGACAAAGTAGGAACAGTCGAAGAAGTAGCAGCTCCTCCCACTTGGAGACGAGGATTCAGACTTGGAGTAGATGCCATCTCGGAAGCTGAAGCAGGAGAGGCTGTGCTGGCGTTTTTTTGCCAAGAAAAGGAAGGCGCCGATGAGCCTAACGATGCTGAAGCATGTACAGCTGCATTTGTAGGAGTTGCGCTAGCTTGTGGCGTTTTCTCCTTAGCGGCAGTGTCGAACGACGAAGCAGCTGAGAGAGCTGATCCGTTTTCATACATGTTGCCATTTTGAGCTGATTCGTCGTACATAAACTCTTGCGGCGCTCCTTTTAATTATAAAAACCGAATTATGTTGCGCTTAGGCTTTTTAAAGCTTAGAGCGCGTGAAAGTGCGTTAGTGGCAGCCGCCGCAAGAGTGGCAATCGCCGCCGCAGCTGGAGTGGAGGCTTCCCTGAGCGATCTCTTCTTTAGTTCCGGGACGCAAGCTGACTACTTCTACTTCGAAAGTGAGATCTACGCCGGCCATAGGATGGTTGGCATCAAAGACGACCTTCTCGGAAGATACTTCAATAATACGGGCTACGATCATACCTTGGTTGGTGCTCAAGCGAGCCATCATACCCACTTTAGGTTCACCGGCGCTGCCAAGGTCGGCTCTATCTACATCGAAAATACGCTCGGGATCACGCTCGCCGTAAGCTTCTTTGGCAGGGATAGTGACCTTAAATTTGTCACCTACTTTGTGCCCTTCGAGAGCTTTCTCTAAGCCGACAATAATGTTGTGATGGCCGTGCAAGTACTCTAAAGGCTCGCCTTCGGACTGATCAAGAATCTTGCCGTCTTTGTCGGTAAGAATGTAGTTGATTCCTACAACGTGATCATTAGCTATAGCTTGGGCATTGGTATCGTTATTCATGGTAATTTTGTGAAGAACTCCTCATCTAAAAATAGGCACAAAAGCTTCGGGCTTTTTCTCTTTATATTTACTAATTCCCCCTATAGGCACAGGGCGCGGCTGCTTGCTCGTTCCTACGTTGGTTGAATCTTGCCTATCCAAGGGCTTAAGCTGTTTAATTTTGTCTTAAACAAAAAAAATAAAGGGAAGAGCTAAACTTGGCTTAATACTATCGGGTTTTATGTTTTGGTTTTTATAGGCCAATAGGAGGAATTGAGTCGGAACCTGTTTCCGCCCATGTATACGCTTTTTTTTGCCGTAACTTGTATAGTTGTTTTGCTTTTAGCCACTGCCATTGCAGTAGCGGCTGAGTTTGCCATTGTGGCAGTTGATAAAGAACGCATTAAGTTTGCTGCCAACAATAAAAAAGACCCTAATCATAAAAGGGCTATGCGCCTTTTGCCGCATATCCAAGACAACTACTCTCTAGACCACTGTGTGGCCGCTTGTCAAATTATCATTACTGTTGCCAGCTTGCTTATCGGTGCTATAGGCGAGAAATACTTGGCAGAGTATTGTATTGTCCCCTTTACTTACTTTTTTGGCATGGATAAAGCCAGCGCTGCTCAGGTCACTCGAATCGCTTTGGTGGTCTTTTTCACTTGCTTACAAGTAGTCGTTGGTGAGCTTATTCCCAAGTCTGTGGCTACTCGCAATACCGAAGGTATCGCTTTTGGTTGCATTGGCACTGTAGACTGGTTCTTGCGCCACTTCGGCTGGGCAGTCAATTTCCTAAATGTGTCCGGTTTGTTTGTGGTAAAGCATTTTGTCGATCTCGACAGCCAACACAGCCACTCGGCTAGCTTAAAAGATCTCATAACTATGACTAATATTAGTGCCGAGACTGGCTTTATCGGAGCTACCGAGCGTCAGCGCGTCACTTCTTCTTTAAAGTTTCCCAATAAACACGTCTCTGATGTTTTTATTCCTTATCCCATAACTGAAGCTGGCAAAGATGAAACTCATAAAAACGGCTCTGAAAATGGGAAAACCGACTCTCCCGAGTATAAAGCGACGCCGATTCGCTTTGCGGTAAGAGTTAAAATAAAAGATGATGGTGAAGCTGCTAAAAATACTCCCAGCGCCGAAGAATTAAAGCCTCACGAATTGATTTATTTACGCGAATCAAATAGCATCGCTGAAGTTGAAAGCATTTTTGATAAGAGTCCCTATAGTCGTTTGCCTGTATACGGAAGCGGTGAAAATAGCTCTTTAATTATTGGTTTAGTTCACATTAAAGATGTAGGCTTGGCTTTAGCCGATGGCCTTTTTGAAGAAGCTTTGCGCGAGAGTGGTCATAAGCATATGCATGAGCTCACTTTGAAAGAATGTGATGCTATTTTTGCTGCTCGTGACCAGAAAACTCAACAAAATATAGATAACGAGCGCGAAGAAGCCATCAAGAAGATCGATGCAGAAACCCAGCTCGAATTGAAGTTGCGTCCCGAGCACAGAAAAGCTATCGAGCGTAAAAATAAACGTGCGGCCAAGATGGCTGAAAACTACGCCAATGATCGAGCTCAAAGTGAGATCCTTTTTCCTCACGGTTTTGTCAAACGTGATTCGTTGTTACATTGCCGCTTAAGTGACGAACTTGATGATGTCAGAGAAGAAATGAAAGAAAAATATGCTTCTATGGCTATTGTAGAGGATGAAAAGAGACAAGTTTTAGGCGTTCTTACTTTGGAAGATTTACTGGAAATTTTGTCTGGCAATAATATTATCGATGAAGCCGACGTTAAATATGCCGCTGCTTCCAGCAGCAAAAAAGAAGGCAAGAAACGCTCCAAAAACAGTACTCATTCCGGCACTTCCAACGGCCTCAGTGCCAAAGAAGCGCCTTTGAGCAAACAAAAGGAGGTGCGTTAAGCAATGGCTGAGATTTATGATATTCTCATTCAGCTGGGCGTTATTGCCGTTTTAATTATCATTAACGCTGCTTACGTAGCTGCCGAGTTTGCTTTATTGAACATTAAGCCACTCGAATTGCGTAATATTATTGATGAAGCCAAGGCCAAGGGCAAAAAAGCCAATTGGGCTAGTCATATTTTAGACGTAAAAAATGACTCGGTAAAATTCGATAATTATGTGACCGTGATCCAAGTGGGCGTCACTTGCTCCAGCTTAGGCTTAGGTGTTTATAGTGAGCATGCTTTGGCTGGCCTTTTTATCAAATTTGCCGAACATTTTAATATTGGCTTAGCTGGAACTCCTATGCACGCCACAGTTCATGGAGCTGCTTCTATTCTATCTTTGCTGCTCTTAACTTATATACACGTTGTGGCTGGTGAGATGATCCCCAAGACGGCTGCTTTACATAAGCCTGTACAAGCTGCCCAACTGACTTATGGTTTTATGTGTGTAAGCAATAAATTGCTTCATTGGTTGGCTTTAATGTTGACTCACATGACCAACTGGGCGCTCCATTGTATGGATATCCCTGTCCAAAAAGACTTAAGTCAGCATGTCTCTAAAGAAACTTTAGACCGCGCCTTGGAAACTTTCCAAAATGAGCGTTTAATTGATGATGAAGCTGGCGATTGGGCCAGAGAATGGCTCCATTTCGGCGACGAAATTGTGCGCAGCGTTATGGTGCCTCGCACCCAAGTTTTGGCTTTTGAAGGAAGCACCACAGTTCAGGAAGCGTTGCGCCATGTACGCAAATACCGTTGCAGTCGCTATCCTGTATATGAAGAAGATTTGGACGATACTAATAGTATGGTCTTGGTGCGCGATCTTTACCGAGCTATGCGTGATGGCACCGGTGCGTTTGCACAGTCAGCCTTATCCTATTATTCATGAATTGGTCACTTTGGATGTAGCCTTCAAAGAAATGTGTGCTCAATCGGTGCATATGGCAGCTGTAGTTGACGAAAAAGGCGGTATAGCTGGTATCGTCACTATGGAAGATCTTTTTGAAGAAGTTGTGGGCTACGTTTACGACGAGTTTGAAGGCGAAGAGCGCCAAGCTGTCAGCTTCGACTTAGGTTGCAAGAGTTGGGAAGTAGAAGGAGTTGTCTCCTTAGAAGATCTCATTGAAGATATGACTGAAGCTTTGGAAGAAGAACTTAGCTTTAATGTCAACGAAGTTCTGAGTCAAAAACTTCGCCCTCAGCGAGAGAAAATTTTGCGCCACGAATTGGGCCGCACTTTGCTCTTACAAATAGGGGAGCAGCGCCTCAATCAGCGTTTGGACGAATTAGTTCAAGATGAAATAGAAGAACTGGAGCTGGATGATTTTATAGATGAAGCTGCCAAACAAGCTGCTAAAGAACATATGAAATTAGTTATAGACAAGCTTGAAGATAACTTCAAAAACGAAAAGGCTGAAACTGTCGGCGGTTTAGTTATGTCTATGTTAGGCAAATTGCCTGCTGAAAACGACAGGGCTATTTATAAAGGCGTCTTAGAGTTCCGTGTTTTGGAAGTCAAAGAACATGCTCCCTCTTGGTTGGAAGTGCCGGCGCTCAATCCCGATTCTATCGACGATGTTTATGAAAAATTGCGTAAATTGGTCTTCGACAGGGCACAAGAAAAAGGAGCTGTGTTAAGCTAACTCGGAAAAAAAAACTATATATTTTGCCTTTTCCCCGAGTGTTGCCGAAACACTCGGCTATTTTGTTGCTTTCAATTGATAATTCTCAGGTATCCACTGATTTGAGCTAAGGCCAAATAATAAGCACTATTGGAGGTACATCGATATGATGTTCAGGAAAGTAGTCCTCTTTATGGCGCTGATCCTCCCTCTGGCGCTCTGGGCCTGTCTGAATTTTCAGCAGGCCGTTTCCAGAGAAAAACCTGATAGCGGAGGTCAGCATAACGTGAACAATTTTGATTTCACTCTCGTTCCGGGGGAGGGAAAGGCGCTAGTTAGCTCTGCAGAGCCAACGAACACTAATTGTACGCCTTTAGAAACTGATAGCAAAGAAAAATTGTTGCAACGTTTACCAGCTTTACCTAAAAGCACATCTTTGCAACAAGAATTTAAGCGTCGGGCCGATTCTATTCCCGCTCCTCGCGGTGGTCAGACGGTGCAAGTTTCTTTCCCTCCCCGGGAAGAAATGTCCATTTCTTATGAGCAAACTATTGCTCCTACGGCTCCGCCGACAGTTCTAGAGCGTTTCTCTCCTGAAGGTGCTGTCCAAGCTGTTCCCGGTATAACTTTAACTTTTAGTCAGCCCATAATCGAACTGAGTGGAGTTGATGTTTCTGACGCCCTTATTCCTGCTCAAATTAAGCCGGAAGTAAAGGGCCATTGGCGTTGGTTAGGCACAAAAACAGCTATTTTTGAGCCTGCCGATCACCATATGCCTATGTCTTCTAAGTTTGAAGTTACAGTTCCAGCCAATTTAAAAGATGTGGCCGGTCGTTCGCTTGCTAAAGAATACAAATTTTCTTTCCAAACTGAAAAACTCAAATTTGCGGAAGTTTATCCCAATGGTCGCAGCGTAGGCCCTACACCTGTTTGTTACGCTATTTTCAACCAAAGAATCGATTCGGCTAAACTTCGCAACCAGATAGCTTTAGCTCAAAAGGGCCTCCTTTCGGCGCGAGTGGGCTTAGAATTTTTGTCTTTAGAGCAATTACCTAAAGATTCTCAAGCTTACAAAGTCTTAAAAGAAGCTCCTCAAGGGCGTTGGCTTGCTTTTCGTCCTAGTGCACCTTTAAAAGCTGACACCGATTATTCTATCATTTTGCTTAAGGGCAGCTCCGCTTTAGAAGGCCCTTTAACTACCGAAGCTGAGCAAAGCATTTCTTTCAAAACCTTTGAGCCCTTACAAATTGTCAGCACCAACGCCGATCAAAAATGGCGCGATGGCAAGCTGTCTGTATATGATAAATGGTATATCAACTTTAATAACGATTTGGATGCTAAAGGCCTGAAAGTAGCCGATTTAGTAAAAAGTGTAAGTCCTAAACTTGAAGGCATGAATGTCTCTATTGTTGGCGCTTCACTAATTATTGGCGGTGAGGTAAAGGCTCAGACAAATTATACTGTCAAGCTCAGTCCTGAAATTTGTGACATTTATGCTCAAAAATTGGGTAGTAAAGCTAAAGCCATTACCTTCAAAATCGGTCAACTGGAAGCTTATATAAATGCTCCCGGTGGACGTTTTAATATTTTGGATCCTAATAGCCCCACTGTTTATTCAGTTTATACCGGAGCGGTAAAAGAATTTAAAGCTAAACTCTTTCGAGTAAATTTTGCCGATTTCTCCGAAAAAACACCCCTTTATTTCAAAAATTTAGGCGAATATACTGGTGCAGGTAAGTTAGTTTGGGAGAAAAACTTTAAGGTAAAAGCTTCGCCTAACGAATATGTACAAACTCTCATAGATGTGGCTCAAGCCTTTACCAACGGCCCTTGCTTGGCTCTTTTGGCTATCGAAGCCGGAAGCCGCAAAGACTATACTTATTTTTCAAAAGCTATTTGGTTGCAAGCTTCGTCCTTAGCTGTCGATAGCGTGGGTGATAATAAGCATACCTACGTTTATGTGACTGATTTAAAAACCGGTCAAGCTGTTTCTGGCGCTACTGTTGAAGTACAGGGACATAAAGCTAGTACTGACGCTAGTGGTCGAGCCGTTTTGCCTGTTCTGTCCTCCAATAGAGACGAGGCTTACATCTTAGTTAGCCAAGGCAAAGATAAAGTTTTGGCTCCGGTGGCTGCAGGCAACCATTTGTTGCGCAATGCCAAAAATGTTATTTTCAACATTTTTGATGATCGCGGTCTCTATCGTCCTGGAGAGACTGTCAGTGTAAAAGGTTGGTTGCGCTCTTTAGATGTTGCTCCTGAAGCTAATGTCAAGTTGGCTCCCAACTTTAAACAAGTTAATTGGAAATTGCTCGATCCTCGTGGCGCTGCCGTAGCCAATGGCTCTACAACCGTTTCCGCTTGTGGCGGCTTCGATTTCCAAATTACACTTCCGGAAAATATCAATTTAGGTGACGCTGAACTTATCTTGTCTTTGCCTGAAAGTGATAGTAAAGGTTGGGCTTTATCAGGTAATAGATACGATATTTCCATTCAAGAATTTCGTCGTCCCGAATTTGAAGTAGTTGTCAAAACTGATGCTGCCGATTATTTTATGGATGATCGCGCTTCAGTAGAAGCCAAAACTAGCTATTTCGCCGGTGGAGTACTCACTTCTTCGCCTATTATTTGGCGAGCCAACTCTAAAAAAGCTTCCTATAATCCTCCGGGTTGGGATGGCTTTACGTTTGGTCAGTGGCGCCCTTGGTGGGGACGTTTCTGGGATGAAGCCAATGAAGAAACAGTTTCTCATTCTTTGGAAGTTAGTACCGATAGTTTAGGTAAAAGTGCCATAGATATTGATTTAGGGCGCAATTTGCCTCCAACTCCGGTCACTTTAAGTGTATCTGCGGCCGTAAGTGATGTTAATCGTCAGACTTGGTCTGGTAGTACTTCCTTCTTAGTCCACCCGGCCGATCTTTATGTCGGCATTAAAGCTGATAAATTTAGCTACCAGCAATTGGTTAAGCCCAACTTAGACTTTATTGTCACTACCTTAGACGGTAAAGCCGTACCTAAGCAAAAAATCAGCTTGCAAATTGCTCGCATAGAAACTGTCTATGATTCTGAAGGCCAAGCGCAAGAAAAAGAAATGGACGTTATTAACGACGAGCTCATTTCTGCCGATAAATCTGTACAAAAGGCTATGCCTTTTAGCAAGCCTGGTTTATGGCGTGTACGTGCTCAAGTACGCGACGAACAAGGCCGTTTAAATGAAAGTACTGTACGTCTTTGGATAGGCAATTTCCAAGCAGCCGATGCCATTAAAGATAAAGTTGAAGCCCAAAAGCTTACTCTTATTCCCGATCGCCAAGAATATTTGCCCGGTCAGGTTGCGGAAATAGCTGTACAAGCTCCTTTTGTAGCTAAACATGGCATTTATACTATTTCACGCAACGGTATTGCTAAGAGTGAAGCTTTCAAAATTGATGGCACTAATGCACTTTTGCAAATTCCTATCGACAAAAACTGGTTGCCTGGTTTCCAACTTAAGGTTTCCGTTAGTGGCGCTGACAGTAAAGCCGATTTAGCAGGCAACAAGCTTAAGGGCACGTCTCGTCCGGCTTACGCTACCGCATCTTTAGATTTATCGGTTAGCACCAGAGAGAAAAAACTGCAAGTTAAAGCCGAGCCTAAAGACTTAGGTTTAGAGCCAGGTGGACAAACTGAAGTTACTGTCAGTGTAGTTGATTGTGACAATAAGCCTGTAGCTGGTGCCGAAGTTGCTTTAGTAGTAGTTGACGATTCCATTTGGGCTTTAAGTGGATATTCCATTGAAGACCCAATCAAGACTTTCTATGCTAAATGCGGGCCTTACACTACTGCTCAATATATGCGCTCTTTAGTTTTGCTCAATAGTCAAAATATTGATAAAGAGCAAGGCATGACTATGAGAGCTGTCGGCATGAAATATAAAGGCGCCAAGGCTGAGGGCATTTTCATGATGAATTCAGCCCAAGCTCCTATGATGGCTCAGGCTGCGAGGAGCGTCAGTTTAAGCGAAATTACCACAGAAGACGCTTATGATGAGGCCGCTTCTGCCGACAGTAGTTCTGGGGCGAGCAATTCCGTTATTGCTTTGCGCTCCAACTTTAATCCGTTAGCTATTTTTGCGGCGGCTTTGCAAACTGACTCCAATGGCAAAATTACCCAAAAGGTGACTTTGCCTGACAATTTAACCCGTTATCGCGTAGTAGCTGTAGCAGCCGATAAAGATTCGCGCTTTGGTTTAGGTGAAAGCAGCTTAACGGCTCGTTTGCCTTTAATGGTACGTCCCAGCGCTCCGCGTTTCTTAAATTTTGGCGACAAATTTAGCTTGCCAGTAGTTTTGCATAACCAAACCGCTCAGGATATGCGCGTGCAAGTTGCCGCTCGAGCTGCCAACGTAAAAGTGCTTGAGCCTGGCGCTTACACTTGCCAAGTGCCGGCCCAAAGCCGCCGCGAAGTGCTTATTCCTATGGAAACTGAGCAAGCTGGCCAAGCCGTTATTCAAGTAGCGGCTGCCTCCGGACGTTATGCCGACAGCGCTCAATGCAAATTGCCCGTTTACACTCCTTGCACCACCGAAGGCTTTGCTACTTACGGTACCGTAGATGGCGAGCAAACTTTAGTGCAACCTATGCAACGTCCTAAAGATTCTTTCACCCAGTTTGGTGGTTTAGAAATTTCTACTTCCTCCACAGCTTTGCAAGAATTGACCGATGCGGTTATCTACCTTTGCGAATATCCTTTCAATTGCTCCGAGCAATTGGCTTCGCGCATTATTGTCTTGGCCAATTTGAATGATGTCTTGCGCAGCTTTAAAGCTGAAGGTTTGCCTAGTCAAGAAAAAATTAATGGCTATATGGCCTCTTCACTTAAAGAATTGCAAAAGCGTCAGAGCTATGATGGTGGTTTTGGTTTCTGGACTGCCGATAAGTCTATTTTGCCTTTCGTTTCCGTACATTGCGCTCAAGCTTTAGTTAGTGCCAAAGCTCACGGTTTCAAAGTCGACGAAAAAATGTATGATCGCGCTTTGAAATATGCTGCCAAAGCCTATGATAAAACTAATAGTCGCCAATATTCGCGCCAAGCTCGCTTAAATGTGGCTGCTTATGCTGATAACGTTTTATGGCAAGCTGGACGCGACGTCACTAAGAACTACACCGAGCTTAAAAAGGAAGATCTGTCTAAAGTTTATCTTGATACTTTAGGTTGGTATTTGCCTGTTATTAAAGATAAGTTTAATGATCAGGCTTTAGTCGCTGAAATCAAACGTCAAATCAACAATAAAGTAGTGGAAACTGCTGGTAAAGCCAATATTGGCACTTTTGAAGAAACCAATGATGGCTATTTGATCTTAAGCTCCAACTTCAGAAATGAAGCTGTAGTCCTTTCCGCTCTGATGTATGACGAACCTAAGAGTAGCGTAATTCCTAAGTTGGTGCGCTCTTTACTTGATGGTCGCCGTCGCGGTCACTGGAGTACCACGCAAGACAACGCGATGGTTGTTATGGCTTTAGATAAATATTTCCGTACTTACGAAGCGGTAACGCCTGATTTTGCTGTCAATATGTGGTTGGGGGCCGATTACGTAGGTCAGCACAAATATCAAGGCCGCAGCAATGAATATCAGATAAGCGATGTACCTATGAGCGTTGTCCCTGAAAAAGGCAACGTTACTTTAGAGAAAAAAGGCCAAGGCCGTCTCTACTATCGCTTAGGTTTGAAGTATGCTCTTAAAGATCTTACTCCGGAGCCTTTAGAAGCTGGTTTTGCCGTAGTGCGTACCTATGAAGGCGCCGACGATCCTAATGATGTGCAGCGTATAGACGCCAATACTTGGCAATTTAAGCTGGGTAGTCGTGTGCGCTGTACTACTAAGCTGGTAGCTCCGGCTCGCCGAGCTCATGTCGCTTTAAGCGTGCCGTTGCCTGCCGGTTGCGAGATCTTAAATAGCGCTCTCAAGATGACTGAAGACTTGCCTGAAGACCAAGAACAAGTAAAACCTAAATATTACTGGTCTTACTTCTGGCGTTCTCCTTTCGACCATCAAAACTTGCGCGACGATAAAGCCGAAGCTTTTAGCCTCATTCTTCCCGGCGGCGAATATGAATATTCCTTCGTTTGCCGCGCTACAGCTCCAGGCACTTTCGTAGTGCCGCCAGCCAAAGCTGAAGAAATGTACGCTCCCGAAGTCTTCGGCCGCAGCGGAGGAGTTAAGGTTATCATTAAATAGCTTTTGACTCTACGCTAAACTAATTTAACGCCAAGCTGTGCTTACTATTCCAGCACGAGCTTGGCGTTATTTTTTTTGGGTTAAATATAAAACATATAAATGGTGTTAAAAAATATTAGGTGTACTAATGGTATATGTGTACATTTTATATGTATATAATATGAATATTTGTTTTAGTAATATATATTTGTATGTATATTAAAGTGTTTAATTGTATAAGATGTTAATTTCTTAGGTTTGTAATGATATATTTTGGATATACTGTTTATATGAAAAGTAATTATTTTTTTTTCTTGGATAAAAGGAGCTATAGCCAACTTATGACTTATGAAATTGCTTATTCTCGCACATATAAGCGGCACTTAGGTTACATTCAATTGAGTCCCAAGCTGCAGCTTGAATTGGACAAAATAATGCAAGCCTTTCGGCAAAGAGGATGCTTAGTAGGTAGCGAGTTTGAGTCCCATGAACTCATTCTCGATAGAGATACTCAACTTGAATACAATACAGATAAGCTTTACGATTGCCATATAGGCGATTGTAGTATTGGCGTCATTATTTACGACGTTGACGTTGCTAACAAAAAGGTCTATCTATTTGATATTGGGACTGTCTTCTCTCTGGTATCACTCTTTTGCACCAGGGAAGACCTTCCTGAGGCTTGTCAAAATTATATAAATCGCTTTATTGACAAGGTCCCTAAAACTACCCTAATCGAAATTACCGGAACCATTGGCGGTAGCAGCACTGTCCGTTTGAAATTTGCTGATAAAACAGAGCGATACTTTGATTTAGAACCTCTTATAGAAGCAGATGAAAAGTTGAAGCCTTTGAAAGAGCCTCGTTATTTTCTTTTCGATCGCAAAACATTTGTCGACGAAGGTACTGCAGGTCTATGTTGGGGAGATAATTGCCAGATCAAGTTTGATTCCCAAACTCTCTACAAATTAAGTAGTGCTCATCGCCCGCATTCTTCACAAGATAGTGAAGAGGACACGGTTGAATCAGAAGAAATTGAATCGGGTTGTGATGTCGAAGAAGATGTCGATAACGCAAGTTACGATGTTGAAGAAAATGTCGATGACATGGAAACTGTAGAATTTGAAGGCTTTACTAATCCTTTTGAACCCTTTTCCGATTATACTATGCTGATTCATTTTGCCGGTAATGAAGTTCGGCGTATCGATTTTAAGCCTCTTATAGAAAAAGATGTAGCTTTTAAGCCTCTAAAAGATCTTGAGCTTTTCATGAATGTTAGACAATGGTATTTGAGTGAGGAAAGCGAGCATATCGACGGAGCCTATTGGGGAGATGATGATGAACATCATCTGGTTGAAATAAGCTGCAAACAATTATATGAAAATAGTGTTCATTGCGTATATCTAAACGGTTCAAAAAAATAAGCCTTTTATCGTCAAAACCAAACGCCAAGCTTTGCTGCCTATTCCCGCGCACGAGCTTGGCGTTATTCTATAATTTTATGCTCAATAGCAAACTTAGTTTATGCAGGAATTACCATCCTTTCTGGGAATTTTTCCGCCATCATGATCGAAAGAGCTATTCTTATAGTTATGGATGGCTGCGGCGCTGGTACTGCCCCCGACGCCGAGCTTTTTGGTGATAAGGGCGAGCTGTGCGGCAACACGTTAGTAAACGTGGCTAAAGCTGTCGGCGGCATTTCTATTCCCACTTTGCGTTCCTTAGGTTTAGGTAACGCTCTGACTTTGGTAGGCGGAGCTCCTTTGGCTCATCCTATCGGTTGCTACGGCAAGCAGCGCGAGCGTTCTTTAGGCGGTAAAGATACCGTCACCGGTCACTGGGAAATGATGGGAGTTACTGTAGAAAAAGCGTTCCCTACCTATCCTCATGGCTTCCCTAAAGAGATTATCGACGAATTTGAAAAACGTATCGGTACTCAAGTTTTGGGCAACTATCCGGCTTCCGGCACTAAAATTATTGATGATTTAGGCCCCGAACATATGGCTACTGGCAAACCTATTCTTTATACCAGTGCCGATAGTGTATTCCAGATCGCTTGTCATGAAGACATTGTTCCCGTAGAGCGTCTTTACGAAATGTGTCGTATCGCTCGTGAAATTTTGGTTGGCGATAATGGTGTGCAGCGCGTTATTGCTCGTCCTTTCGAAGGTAAGCCTGGCGCTTTCCATCGTACCGAGCGTCGTAAAGATTTCCCCATTAAGCCTCCGGAAAATATTATTGACCATTTAGCTGCTGCTGGCATTAAAGTTGCCGGTGTTGGCGTTGTGCCGGAAGTTTTCGATGGCCGCGGTTTCGCTTGGAAAAAGCGCACTCAGAGCAACGAAGAGCACTTTAAAGCTACTTTGGAAGCTATGGACACCGATTGCCGCTTTATCTTCACCAATTTTGAAGATTTTGATATGCTTTACGGCCACAGACAGGATGCTCCCGGCTTTGCCAGGGCTTTAGAAACCTTCGATGGCTACTTAAAGACCATTATGGACAAAATGGGCGACAACGATTTGATCATGCTCACCGCTGATCATGGTAATGATCCCACCAGTCCTAGCACCGATCATTCTCGCGAATATGCTCCTATTTTAGTCTTCTCCAAACAAATCCCCGGAGGAGTAGACTTAGGCACTCGCGATACTTTCGCTGATATTTCTGCTACTTTAGCTAAAGTATTTGGCGTAGAACCTATGAAGTTGGGTACTCCTTACTTCTAAGTTTAGGCTTTTATAGCGCCATAAAAAAATCAGCCGCTCCCACTCATTTTTTGTAGGGGCGGCTGATTTATTTTTATCTTAAGTTGAGGCTAAATGGCAAATTATAAGAGCTTGGCAACTTTAAGGATTCTGTTGGGGAAGAGGGGGAGCCTTGGGGGCGGCAGGCAAAACCGAAGGAGTTTCCGGAAGCAAGCCTTGCTCGATTTCTTCTTTAAAAATTTCTTTGTCTGAGACTGGCCCATTAGCATCAGCTTTAATGGCTGGAGAAGTTGTCGAAGCTGGCGAAGGAGAGGGAAGCTTTTCCTGAGGTGCTGTTTCGTCCGGAGAAGATGGCTCTTCACTTTCTGTGCTCGGTTGAGAAGTAGAATCGGATGGCTCTTGCTCTACCTTGGAGGAATTGTCATTGGAAGTAGCTTCCGAAAGTCCAGGGACGGCGCTGGCACCAACACCAGGTAGGGCGTTACGGCAAGATAAGGCGAAATCGACACTAAAGGCTCGGTTCCTAATAGTTTCGTCTGATAATTGCTTAATAGGGAAGCTATACTCTGGACTTTGCTTCCAATCCATTAAAATTTCAGCAATAAGCTCTTGATATTGGCTAATGTCGGAATTTGCGCCAATATATTTCAGAGTACCGTTATTTATTTTGCGATTAAGTGAGGCTAAGGCGCTAGGATTAGAACGGCGCAAATTGCTAGTCAGCAATCCGTATTTACCTTGATCTTGGATCCTAGCTTGTAAACTGAAGAGAAGCTTCACAAGCTCAATAGAAGCTTTATCCAGGCGGTTTTGAGCCGAATCGAGAGGTACAGAAGCGGTGTATCCTGTAAAATGCTGACGGCGAACCAACATATAGTGGAAGACTTGCGGCTTAAACTTAGAGATAAACTTTAAGCCAGAAGGTAATTTGTCTTCTGAATTAAGTAACACTCCGTCGACTTCGCCACTTTGAACTAACTTGATGGCTTTTTCTGCCGAAGCTACTGGTATATGCTTAAAGTCAGAACTTAGTATTGAAGCTGGTGAATTATATAAAAATAGCGAATAGTACTCGCTAGGCGTACCCGCAACATAAGCCAAAGAGCGGCAAGGGCCGTTAGTTCCGGCCTTACTTACCAAACCATAACTTTTACTTTCCGAATAGCAAGGAAAGAAAGCCTGAATATTGGCGCCTAAAGCTGCCATTTTTACAATCTGACTAAGCTCTAAAACGGCAAAATCACAGTCGCCTACTTGCAAACTGTTGATAATATTGGCTTCATTATCTATGGTATTGACAGTAAACTCGCTGTTATTTAGCAATGCTGCCAGAAGTGTGCCACCTAAATTGCCTGTTAGCGCCAAGCGAGTGTTGCTATTGGTTGAGGAAGCCACTTGAGTTGTCGTGGGCGCCGTGTTCTTCCCTAAGTTAGCCAATTGAGCTATTTGCTCTTGGCGCTTGTCAGCACGCTTTATAATCGTAAAAATTAGGCCAGCAGCTACGCAAATTATAACTAAGGTATGGAAGCAACTGCTCTTCAGAAGTTTCTTAAACACGATCTATCGGGTGGCCAAAAGACGGCGAATGAGCTTTTCTACAGATTCGCTCCAAGCGCTAACTACAGAAGGAGACTCTTCTTCCAATTTTTTTAGTTGTTCGGCACTCTGGGCTTCGGTAATTTTTTTGACTAAAACCTCTAAACTTGCAGTCGATTTTTTATACTCTTGAAGTAACGTTTCGTCAGCAACAATAGAAGCCAGTTCTTCTACTAAACCTACAGATAAAGATGCTTTACGCGATATTTCGGCTCTATTGGCTTGGGCTTCGAGTGGATTGGCTGCGGCCTGACGACAAATGGCTAATAAAGTTTCGGTGCTATTTTTTAGCTCGGTAAGGTTGCTGAGTACTTTTTGATGTTGAGATGCAATATTGCTTACTTCCATAGCTACAGTTCTAACCTCTACAAAAGAAATCTTTATAGTTTAAATCGGCAAAAAGCGGAGTGCGCTTTTGCAAATTTCGCAAGGACTCCAAATCTACCCTGCCTTGGCAACAGTCTTCGTATAGCTTATTGAAAGCCACCAAATTGTTGCGCAATTTCTTTCTGGCCGTTTGTACATTTTGACCGGAAGAAAGTAACAATGGCCAATCGGCCGATTGAGCCAACATAAGCTCACGCAAGGCCTGGTTGACTGCTGGCTCTAAATCTGCGTTGTTTTTAGCCATATCGACCATGGCATAAATATGACGCGAGGCTAAACTTAAAGCAATAATTAGCCAATCATTGCCACTATTGAGCCACCTAGCCCCAAAGCCACCGTCCATCCAAGAACCGATATTGGGTATAGCAAAGTCAAAATTTTCGCTATATTGCAATAACTGGCCGCTAGAAGCCAGACTTATCTTATCGGCTTGCTGGGCAACTAAACGTATTACTTGTTCTAACCACACGTAGCCTTCGTACCAAAGGCAACCTAAAAACTCAGTATTGAGAGTTAAAGTTTGTAAAGGTGGATGAGCTAGCTTACTTTTTAAACATTCGATCTTGCGCAAACGACTGCTAACAAATGCCTTAGCGTGTACTTTAGCCATCGACCAGCCTTGCTCTAAATTGTAGTATTTGGAAGAAGCAGCTGGGCCGTTGCTAAAGTAGCGAAAGCCTGTCTGGGGCTTCTCCTGGCTGGAGGGCATAAAATCGCTCAAATCTAAGTCGGGCACTTCGTCACACAAATCTCGGAAGCCGTTGCGATAGCTAAAGTCCGTATAATATCCGCTTTTGGCACTCCATACTTCCAGTTCTGCGTCGGTGTCGCCGGGAAAGAATACAAAATTATTTAAGTTGCGCAAAGGAGAGACGGCAGCCAAGCTGGGGTGAGGAACGGCACCCACATTTTCGCAAACCGTTGTATAAGTATACTTCAGGCCGTTTTCTTCCAACAATTTGTCCAGGCCAGGATTGAAAGCACATTCTGGCAACCAAAAACCCTGCGGTTTAAAGCCGAAATGGCGGTAAAAAGTGTCTATACCTACTTTTATTTGGGCTCGTCCCAAAGCTCCGTAAGGATAAAGAATAGGAAAAATTGAGCTAGTGGCCCCTGTGGTAATTAGCTCTAAGCATCCATCTTTGGCCAGCTTGGCAAAGGCGCTGATAATCTGTCTATTGTAAACAAAGTTAAATTTGTCTCGATAATAGCGCAATCTAGTCAGATAGTGATCGACAAGTTCGCTAAGTTCTAGCTCAAAAAGACAACGATCCGCTTCACGTACAGCTAGGCCAATTTTTTTCTCCAAATATCGATCGAAACGCTCTTGAATTTGGGGATCAGCTAACATCTCTAATAATGTGGGCGATAAAGATAAAGTTAAGCGATAGGGGACGCCCTCTGTATAAAGGCGTTCCATCATGTCTAAAAGCGGGAAATAACTATCCAAAATGTGATCAAAAAGCCAATAGTCATCATTATGCAATTGTGGCTTTATGTGATGGATGTAAGGAGTGTGGGCATTTAACACTATAGCCAAATACCCAGAAGAATTTTTAAGTGGTGGCAGCAAAGAACTCATAATTGTGGATGAATCCCTTCTGGCATAGGTGCTCTTCCCAGTTGTAAATCAAGCAAATTGGCCATCTTCTCTAAGTCTATAGTTACGCGTTTAGCTAAATGCTCCGAACTATCGGCAGAGGTTAAGCCTATATTCTCAACATGGCAAGCTCCGGTATAGATGGAAGGCAATTCCGTCTGGACGCCGCAAGATTGGCCTGTGGGAAGCAAAACGGCGTTACTTCCAGTTATAGTGTAAAATTGGTTGTCCGCTGATAAATAGCCCAATTGAGCTCGAAGGCGTATATAATTATTCTCTTTAACTAAACTTGGACTGACAGGAAGATAGCGAGAGCGATGGGGGCCGCTGACGTCGTAGATGAGACTAGCTTCGCTATTAGTAATGTCTTCTAAACGAATTACTAGGCGACTGGAAGCAAAAGCGTTCTCACCCAAATTGGCTGCTAACTGATTTTGAGTTTGGTAAGAAATGTTCCAGGTGGCAAAAATGTTGCTAGGATCTACAGGAACGATTAGTAGCAGATCTTCTCTGAGTACATCTGGCAAATCGCTGGGCTGACCCAGCTTAGAAACAGACCAAGGAAGAGTGTGAGAATATCTGTTAATCATAGTTGCCCAAAATATTATTTTAGAGTTGGCAAAGATCCTGCCGTGTGAGCTGTTATGCTACCTGATATACAAAAGCCCAAACCGCTTTTCTTAAGTTTGCTTGAACTTTAGAAGAGCGGCTTGAGCTGACTCTATATGGGAGTAAGTTGGGGAAAATTAGTTGTCCTTCCAACCAGGATTGGAAGAGTAAACTTCCATAAGTGACTGATCGTTGTAAAGATAAGCGTAATCGATGCCCAACGATTCGGAAATAAAGATACCATGTTGCATAACTTGTTCTTGGTCAATCCAAATATCGCAGGAGCGTGTAATTACGTCTACATGAGTCATACAAGACCAATCAGCGCCAGTCTGACTTCCATAAGGATCGCCGAAAGCAATATGGACGCCAGGCATTTTTTCGTCTTGCAATAAGTTGCCAGTAAATTCGAAGACAGCCAAGTTGGTACCGATAGCAAACTCACCTACTCGATCGGAGTAGGGATGGCGATGGCAATATTCTAAAAATTCTCTTTCTAACTCTTTATTAGCGCAGTAAGCTTTTTTTAAGTAGCCACCTTCTATTTCTAAAGTCATGGGCGTTTTATTTAAAACGCCGTATTTGGCACTAAAGTGATCGCCTACTGTACCGTCAACTACAAAAATGCCATCTACACTAGCTGGACAAGTAAATACTTCTCCGCCGGGCAAATTTGACCATACTTCTTCGATAATGCCACTAGTTTTGCGCCAAGTGTAATCGGGACGAAAAGTACCTAATAAATCTGTACCGGCTCGACTTTTTACTTTGACAGTGCGGCACTTTTGCGCCAAATTGAGCAACCTTCTGCTGACGTCGTCTACTTTTTTGTAGTCGGCGCGCATGCCTTGGCACATAATGTCCTCGGTAATGCCTACCATGTGGGCATACTTAATATGGTTGGCTTCTATAGCGCGGGTAAATTGAATGCGCGAAGGCAACTCGTTAGGCTGGGGAAATACGCAATAAATAGCTGCATCCAGGCCTTTTAATGAATTGAGGAATGAATCTGGGAAAGCGGTAGTAGGACGCGGCCCTAATTCTTCAACAAGAACGCGCCGACAAGAAGCGCCTACTTCATTGGCGGCCAGCTCCATGGCGTCGCTGATTCGACGGCTATGTTCGTCGGCCACAATGAGGATGTGCTGTCCAGGTTGCACATTTAAACAAGTGTGCACAGCATTACGAGCGCCGGGAAGCAAATCTTCGAATGAATGTTTAGTTTCGGTGATATTAGCCATTCCGTTTCTTTCTTTTGTTTTGAACTGGAGCGTCGGGGATTATTTCTTCTCTCCAAAATAAGGGGGAATGTGCGCCGCAGTTAGCGTAAAACCTGCCGCAAAAATTGTACCCGGAGACGCAAGCAAAAATTTGACAGGACTGCCTTGTGGGCCTGCTTAACGGAACAACACGACTGAAAACTTAAAAAGTGGAGCTTTTCTTTGTTTCTTAAACGACTGGAACTGAGCGGATTTAAAACTTTCGCCGATAAAACAGAATTGGAATTTATTCCTGGCCTGATGGCTATTGTAGGACCTAATGGCAGCGGAAAATCTAACTTAACTGATGCGGTGCGTTACGTACTAGGAGAGCAAAGCGCTAAAAATTTACGCGCTGCTAAGCAAGAAGAACTTATTTTTGCTGGTTCTCCCGAACGTCGTCCGGCCCAAAGTTGCGAGGTTACCGTAACTTTTGATAATCAGGATCATACTTTGCCTATCGACTTTTCTGAAGTTTCTCTAACTCGTAAAGTCAATCGTCAAGGTGAATCACAATATTACATCAACCAAGTCTCCTGCCGTTTAAAAGACATTCAGGAGCTTTTGATGGGCTCAGGCGTTGGCCCCGGTTCCTTTTATATTTTGGGAGCTCGCGAAGTCGATATGGTACTTTCGTCCGATCCCAAAGACCGCAGGCTAATGTTGGAAGAAACGGCTGGCACTAATCGCTATCGTTTTCGCCGCAAAGAGGCTGTGCGCAAGCTAGAACAAGCTCAACAAAATTTAGTGCGTTTGCACGATTTACACACCGAAGTTGAGACAAGTACTTCTGAGAGTAGTAAAGCCTTGGCGCGTTACGAACGCTATCGCAAGGCTCAGGATGACTTGCAACTTTGTGAAGCTCGGCTCACTTGGGCTCAATTTCGTAAAGCTGAGTTGGCTTTTAAAGAAGCCGCTCAAAAAACCGCTTCTTTACAAGAAAGCTCTCAAGAAGCCGATTTGCGGCAAAGTTCTCTTGCCGAAGAAGTTGAGACTTTGCAAAAATTGCAAAATGAACGTCGCGCTCAGCGTGATTCTTTGCACCGTCAAAATGCCGACTTAAAAGCAGAGTTGTCTTTTGCCAAGGCCTCTCAAGATGGCGTCAGCCGACGTTTAAGCCAGTTGGAGAGTGATTCCCAAGCGGCTGTTGAGCATTCTCAAAGTTTAGCTTCCCGCTATGCAGAGAGAAATGAAGAGCTGGTGCATCTCAAAGAGCAGATGCCGGAACTGCGCCAGAAGTGTGCTCAGGCTCAGGAAGCTTGCTCAGAAATTCAACAAAAAATGGCCGAATTACCTCAGGAAGTTGGTGGTCAAGGACGCACTTACCGCGAGTCTTTAGCAGCTAATGAAGAGCGACAGAGAGAGCTGCGTGTAAAATCTGAAGTATTAAAAAACGAAGCTGAGCGAGATAGCAATCGTTTGCAAAGTGCTAGACAAGAACTTTCCGAGCTTCAAGGCGAAACTGAAGGCGTCAATGAACTATTGCAAGAGCGTCAGGCTTTGCTGGATCGCTGCGCTGAAGCCAAAGAGCGCAAAGAAAAAGGGAATGCACTTTTAAAAGAGCTGCGAGGCGAACTCTTGCAATTGCGTTCGCAGCGCTCCGAGTTGGAGCGTCGCCGCCGCCCTTTGAATGGCAGGGTTATGGAATTGGAAGCAGCCTTGGAAGAGCGAGTGGGCGTGCCTTTGCCAGTTAAGGCGGTTATGAAATGGCAAGACCAGGGCACAGTTGGAGTTATCGGTGAACTGGTCAAAGTTCATGAGGGCATGGAAACTGCCTTGGAAGTAGCTTTAGGTGGCCGCCTTAACGACATAGTTGTTAAAGATCGCACTGCAGCTTCGCGTTTAGTCGAGCGCTTAAAGAGGGAGCGGGCTGGCAGAGTAACTTTTTGGCCTTTAGATTTACAGCGCCGTGAAAGTGAGCCCATACCTTTGCCCACTCGCCAGGGAGTAGTAGGCTATGCCCTGGAGCTTATAGATTTTGAGCCTAAGTTGCGCCCAGTGCTCAGCCAAATTTTAGGTCAAACTTTAGTGGTTAAAGATCTAGAGGCTGCTTTAAACCTTTACGATCGTTTCAAAGGGCGGCGGCCTCACTTAGTGACTTTGCAAGGTGAGTTTCTCTCGGCTGTGGGCGCTGTTACTGGTGGCGTCAGCCGCACGGAAAAGACAGGCATGTTCGTGAGAATGAGAGCTTGTGAGGAAGCGCGACGCAATTTAGCCGATTTAGAAAAGACGCTGAGCGAATTTAACCGCCGGGAGGAGCGCCTAGAGCAGCAGTTGGGAGCTGCCGAATCACAAGCGGTTACTCTAACTGAGGAAGAACGTTTAGCTAGACAAGAATTAGCCGATTTGGAAGCTGAAAATAGGCGAGCTGAGCGTGAACAAATGCGCTTGCAAGCTATTCGTGATCGTTTGCATGGCGAAATAAAATCGCTTGAAGATGGTTTAGCTGAAGGAGCAAAAACTCTTTCTGCTCACAAAGCAGAATTGGAAGCTTTGGCTCAAGAATGGATTTTATTAAATGAGCGTTTAGCACTTTCTGTAGAGCAAGAGACGCAGCTTACGGCTAAGCGCAGCGCTTTAAAGGTGCGTTTAATTGAAGAACAAATGCGCTTAAAAAACGCTCAAGAAGCTCTGGTGGCTAGGGAACGTGAGTTAAGCAATTTGCAACGCAATTTGGACGAACTGGATGAAGATGCCCAGAGAGCTCAAGCAGAAGCCCAACGTTTGGCGGCTGCTCAGGTGCGTACTCAAAGCGAAGGAGAAAACCTCACGCGCTCTATTGCCGAGAAGCAAGAGCGTTTGCGTCAAGCTATTCAAGAGCTAGAAGAAGCTTCTTCGGTTTTGGAACAAGAAAATAGCAAATTGTTGCAAATACGCCAGGAACAAGCTAAAGCTGCTAGGCAAGCGCGTGAATTAGGTGAAGCTTTAAGCAGTGCCGTAGTTAATAAAGAGACGTGGCAATCGCGTTTTAGGGTTGAACAAGCCCGTTGGCAAGATTATGCTCAAAGCCATTATGATACACAAGCGCCAGAATTTGGTGAAGTTAATGTCACCGAGGTGGCTGGGCAAGCATCTAAGTTGCGCAATTATTTGGCCAATTTTGGCAGCGTAAATTTGGGAGCGCGTGAAGAATATGAGCGCCTTAAGGCTAGATTAGATGAATTAAATGCTCAAATAAGCGATATTGAGCAAGCTTCCGAGGGCTTTAGACGCATTATAGCTGAAATGGATCAAGCTTTAGTTACGCGCTTTAAACAAGTATTTAATCAAGTAAACCGTACATTTTCAGCTATTTTCCAAAATATTTTTGGCGGTGGCTGGGCCAAGCTAGAACTATGTGATCCTGAGGATTGGTTGGAGTCTGGCGTAGATATTTGCGCTTGTCCTCCTGGCAAAAAAATGCAGAATTTAACTTTGTTTTCTTCAGGAGAAAGAGCTTTGTCGGCCATTTCTTTCCTATTTGCTTTGCTGACGCATAAACCCAGCCCAGTAGTTATTTTTGATGAGCTGGATGCCCCTCTGGACGATGCTAATGTAGAAAAAATAGCTCGTAAGCTCCTCGATTTTGCTGCTTCTTCGCAATTTTTGATTGTAACTCACAATCGCAAAACGATGGAGTTCGCTCAGCGGCTTTACGGCGTAACTATGGATAAGCCCGGAGTAAGCCGCTTATTGAGCGTAACTATGGAGAAGCAGCAACCTGACGAGGAGCCTGATTCTAACTAGGCTTGAGCTGGAGCTACTGCTTTTTCAGTAGCTTTGTCAGGAGTCGGATCGGCTGATTCGCCGTTCTGTCCATCTGTTTTTTGCGGATGGAGATAAAGCCAAACAAAGCCTAAAATACCGGCTGTGGTGGAAGAGCAAAGAATGGCCAATTTGGCGGTATCCAAGTGCGAACCAGCACCTAAAGCTAAGTTAGATACGAACAAGGCCATAGTAAAGCCAATGCCGCCAAGCATACCGGCGCCGAAAAGTTGAATCCAATTGGCACCGCGAGGCAACTTGGCCAAACCGCACTTAATAGTAAGGAAGGTACCTAAAGTGATACCGACTGGCTTACCGACAATTAAGCCTAAAGCAATACCGTGAGTGATCGTGTCGCTTAAGAAACCAGGGTCAAGCTTGGTAATAATAACGCCGCTGTTAGCTAAAGCAAATAGTGGCATAATCACCATGGAAACGAAAGTGCCAATAGAGTGCTCCATAATTACCAGAGGAGGCAATGCTTTGGAAGCATTTTCGTGCAAAAATTCAACAGCAGAAATTACTTTAGTGTCACCAATAGCTCCCTCTTCATTGTCGGGGCGCTTGTCCAAAACATCTCTGACGGTAGCGATAGCTTTAGCTAAACGATCTTTATCCAAAGCTGTCCAGGTGGGAATGGTAATAGCCAACATTACGCCAGCTAAAGAAGCGTGGATTCCAGAATGGAGTACACAAAGCCAAAGGACGATGCCGCCCAAAGAATATACAATCAGGGAACGGGTTCCAAGTTTGTTGAGGAGAAGTAGAATAGCGAATACAGCTAAGGCTGAAACTAAAGCAGCTACGTTAATATTGCTGCTATAGAACAAAGCGATTACTAAAACTGCGCCCAAGTCGTCGGCAATGGCCAGAGCTACCAAAAAGACTTTCAAGCTGTTAGGTACGCGCTTACCAAGCATAGTAATTACGCCTAAAGCAAAGGCAATATCGGTAGCTACGGGAATGCCCCAGCCATGAGTATAAGGAGTGCCCATAGCGCAGAGACTGAAGAGAATAGCTGGCACCAGCATACCTCCAGCAGCAGCAATAACTGGCAAAATAGCCTGGCCGAAGCTGGAGAGGTCACCAACTTGCATTTCGCGTTTTATTTCCAAACCGACTTGCAAGAAGAAGATGGCCATTAAGCCGTCGTTGACCCATTCAAGCAAGGTATGCTCCAAACTGAAAGAGCCTATGCCTATACGAGCGTGAGTTCCCCAAAAGCCGAGGTAACTTTCAGGCATGGAGTTAGCCCAAATGAGTGCTACTATGGTAGCTAATAAGAGGACTATGCCTCCGGAAGTCTCCATATTCATAAAACTGTTTATGGGACTTAGTACCGCCTCTAAGGGCGCAGCCAGCTTCATATTTGTTTTGCTGTTGCGTATCTTATTGGCTTTGGTTACATCTTTTACTATCTTTTTGCTCATGTATCCATCTCCAATGTTGCCAACTCTCCCCCTTAATTCGCTTGACGCGATTTTTACGCTTGAGTGCGCTTCCCTGCCGATATTTTGTAAAAATTAAGTCGCCTATAAAAATGTCTTTCTTGTGTTTATAGACAGGAATTTGGCTTCGAATAGAGCCAGGCAGGTAATAAATACCTTCTTAAGAATAGTCCCGAAGGCGCGTTTTTTGGGACTTTTAGCCTCGATTAAGCAAAGAAAACGGAAGGTTTTTATGTCTCTATCTGAGAGAGTTTGTCCTGTTTGTGGCAAGCCTTTTGCCAGACAGAATGAAGATGGAAGCAGCGGTAATAGCCTAGGATGTACGTTATGCGGCCAATGCGGATATCTCTATCATGACGAATGTTGGAATAAAATAAAACGCTGTGCTGTGTTTGGCTGCCGTTGTACCCATTCTGAGTCCGTTTCCAAAAATGTCAATTTGCCCACCACTATAAAATGTCAAGCTTGCGGTAATGACAACCCTTATAAAGCTTCTCTGTGCTCAAAGTGCGGAGAACCTTTGGAAGATCGTTTTGTGGGCAAAATTTTTAGTTCAAATTCCGTAAAAGATTGTTGGCAAGCTGAGACCGATAAAGAACTTATTCTTAAGGCTGACGAAGATTGGAATACTTCTGTATGTTATTTATATAACGGAGACTTCGAATATTGGCTAGCCAACAATGGTTACGAAGAACTGGCCCAAAAAGCCAAAGAGGCTAGACAGGCTAATCGTCAGCGCTCAGTTGGATTGGAAGTATTTTTGGAATCTTCTGGCTACGTTAGCAAGCCTATTTTAAATATCTCTAATGATTTTTTGACCGTTGAATGTGCCGATGATGAAGTAGATACCATTATCAATGTCAGTAATGCCGGTAGAGGATACCTCTATGGGACTTTGCATGCCAATGTCGATTGGATTATCGCTCAGCCCCAAGAATTTGCTAGCAACAGCCAACGTATTATGCTTACTTTGGACATGACCGCTTTGGGAGGTAGTTCTGGGGAGGGTAAAATTTCCTTCAAAACCTCCGGTGGAGAGCGTACCGTTACGATTAAAGCTAGCCGCATATCAGTATCTACTGCTATTTCTCTTTATCGCGAGGGCAATTACTTGAAGGCCAGAGCCTTAGGGCGCAAACTTCTAGACGACCGTATCTCCATAGCTGATGCTTCGGTACTTTGTGCTGCTTGTTCTTTACACGAAGAAAATTATATTGGAGCTGTTTCTGATTTACGTTGTCTTTTCGGAAAATGTCAGATTTTGCCTGGAGATATTGCATCTAAAGTTTACACATGGCTTAAAAGCGACCATTCTCAAGCTGTTACTTTGGAAAAAAGTGTTATTTATGAAGCTATTGCCGAAGTAGCGGATGACGATCTAAAAAAAGATCTTCACAAAGAGTTGGCTAGGGTAATTATAGACAGGGCTTCGATGTCAGTTGATTCTGGTTCTGGAAGGGCTTCGCTGTGGAAGAGTGGTCAAAAAGTTGCCAAAAATATCAAAGAAACTTTAAAACAAGCGGAAAATCTTGATCCAGAATTGGCTAAAGAAGTGTCGGCAGTACGCAAACGTTTGCGCTCTGGCAAATATCTTGTTTCTTTGCCGAGTTGCCTTATTGCTTGTTTGCTAGCTTTGTCCTTGGCTGTGGGAGGGGTATTCTATATACAGAACAATGAAAATATTGATTTATTTGGCCTAGGACGGGGTAAAATCGCCGATTTTGTAGATGGCGATTTTAGAGCCGAAAGTAATCAATTGCGTGTTGAGTTTCAAAATTCACCTTCTGATGTGGATATACGTGCCAAATATGTCGCTTCTCTGTTGGGCTTGGCGGAAGAAGCAGCCGCTTCTTATGTGTATAGCTTAGCTGACAGCTATACTCGTCAAGCTTTGGAAATTGGTCAAGCTAACGCTTATTCCGCTGAAATAGTACAAGCGCGTATGTTTAATTGGGCCAAAAAGTTGCAAGATGAACAGCTTGAAGGTGAAGCTTATATTCGTTGTCGCCAGGCTTTGAAATTGGGCGCCAATTCAGAATTGGAAGCGATGGCTCAAAAACTGGCCATTTCTTGGGACTCTTATTATGAGGTGTTCTCTATGGTGGATAGCTTGTTTTGTTCTGGAAGCATTTATGTTTCTTCCGGTGAAACTTGTCAAAAGGCCATGCAAAAATTAGCTTCTTTGGGTGTTTATACATATAAAACTCGTGTAGATTGCGCCTATGTTGATTTAACTGGTAATGGCCGACGCGATTTGCTAGTGGCTGGTTCTGACGATCTTTCTTCAGGAGTGACAAATTCTGCCGATAAAAGTCAAGGGGCAAATTACAAAACTTCTTTTGGTAGTGGTTTTGCCATTTATTCTTGGAAGGGGGCAACTTTCGACAAGGTTTATTCTAAAAAAGTGAAGGGTGTCCCTCATTTAGTCGATGTGCAATGTGCCAATATTAGTAGCCGAAAACAAGAAGAAGCCTTGTTGATATGGAATTTGTTGGGCAAACCTAATAATTCGCAAGGTATTGTTGTAGGCTATACCGGCCAACAATTCCTTGCTACTGAGCGTACTGGCGCTTTACATTTTGAGATGGCCGATCGTGATAATAATGGACGCTTCGAAATTTGGATCTCTAGTATTGTGGCTGATTCTACCGATCCCGACAATGCTATTTATGTGCCTTCTCCTTATTCGTGGAATGGCCATGATTTGATTCCGGCTTCCGGAGATTTTAGCTCTTTCTATATGAAGATAAATCAAATTTTGGACGAGCAAATTAAAAATAATCCTTATCCTGAAGGCTCCGATTTGCGCCGTCTTTATCGTTTAGATCGACAAAAAGCCAAAGATTTACTTAGAAAGCGAATCTCCGCAAGAGCGATCGCCTCTGAATTGAAACAGGACAAAAATTGATAGACAAAAACTATCGGCTTCGCTCAGGGGAGGGGAGCAACCAGTAGTGCATTTTTGAGAGAGTTGGTATGGCAGGAACGAAAAAAAGATATTATAAAGGCAAAATGCCTTTGCCTAAAATAATCGGTTTATCCATTGTAGTTTTAGCTTTGCTGTCTTTTTGCTTAACTTTAGCTATGGCTAGCTGGCATCGTCGTGCCCAGTCACCTGCTTTGGAAAAAAATTACAATCAATTTGTAAAAGAGGTTAAAAGTGGCAATATCGCTTCGGTAGAAATGTATCGTGACGTTCTCTATGTAAAAAGCAAAGAAGAAGCTTATTTTGTGCGCAGCGTCTCTGATAATTATACTATCGATTTACTGCTCAAATATAAAGTACCTTTAGCTGGTATTGAGCAACCTTCAGGCTCTTATAGTGGTCGTGCTCAAATAGCTTATATAATAGCTCTACTTATACCTTACTTTATTTTGGGAGCTATTGTTTTTGTAATGGTGAGGGCTGTTTCTGGAGCTGCGAAAGTGGAAGAGACGGACGACGACACTTCAAGTGAGAAAAAGTAATTTTTTTTCAGCTTTTTTTGATGATATGTGTTGACAAAGAGCTTGTCGGTATGTATACTTCAGGAGCGGTTGAGAGATACCGCAAACGCGATAACAAAATATCGCGGGATGGAGCAGTCCGGTAGCTCGTCGGGCTCATAACCCGGAGGTCGTGGGTTCAAATCCCTCTCCCGCAACCACTTAAGAAGATGATGAAATCATCTTCTTTTTTTTTGTCCTTTTTTGTTTCGCAATCGCGGATCATTTCGCAAACACTAGTTAGCAAACAGGAAAAAGGGACGTTTTGAAACATTTACTTTGCTGTCCGGATGTGTAGGAGCTCTTGATTGGAAATGTTTGGTGAACTTTTGGAAAACGAGGCGTGACTCGTACTGACAAAATTATGAAGGAAATTCGTTTATTAATTTTTATTGTAAGCATATTTATATTGTGCGGTTTTACTCAGGCGCAAGCTCAAGTTTCCAACAAAGATAAAGTCTTTTGGCTTGATGGCACCAGTTATTCTATCCCTTGCCGAACTATGTCTGTGCCGACTGGGGCCAATGGTAATGAATCTGAACATTTATTTCTGCTTATGGGTGGTGAAGAGGCCGAACGTTTGGTAAGTAAAGCTGGACGCCGTTTCAGTTGGTCCACTAGTGGCTCTACTCTTATGGTCTTTTCCGCTTCCGGTCAGTGGACAGTTTCGGCAGACAGTCAGGATATAATTGGCCCCCATAAAGAAGTTATCAAAGCTCGCGGTCTCATGCGTACAGATTCGGGCTTACGTTTACTAGAACCACAGCTTTTTATACAGTTATTAGATTTAGTGGCCGATACCCAAGAAAATAACCTTTCTGCAAAAACGAACCTGGCCCATAAAATTTACGCTCCGGCACTGAAAAATGATACTGATGGCACCAAACTTATACTTAGTTTAGATTTTCGTCCTCGTTTCGAAGTGATAAATTCCGACTCAGAATCGGTAACTTTGCGCTTTGATAATGCTGTGTGGGGAGAAGAAGAAAAACAAATCCATTTGGGCCATGTGACTGTGCAAGCTGAGCAAAAACAAGTGGACAGTACACCTAGCCTTACTTTGACTTATAAGTTGCCTGCCCATTGGTCGCCTATTGTGCGCGAATCATTCGATAATAAGTCGCTTAGTGTAGTTTGTTCTCCACAATTTTCTCTTTCTGCAACTCAAAACGAACCTTCGGCTTTGACTTGCCTAGAAAGCAAAACAGTCAGTTTAGAAGAAAATGGCTCTGAAGCTGAAGATATTTTGATAACTTCTTCAGATTCTTTCCGCTACTTTTGGAATTATTGTGCCGATTGTCGCAAGCTTTGTCTCTATTTAGATAATGTCGATAGTGACGATACTGTAAAGTTGCCAGTCGATTCTCAAAAATTTTTCTTTAAAACTGAAGCTACCCAAGTAGGCAGCGCTCAACATCCCATTCTACGTATTGACTTCTTGCTAACTCAGGATACTGCTTTTAGTTTCCCTGAAAGTCAATTAAATACAACTGCCGCTGTACGATTTTTTAAGGGCAATTTACAAGCTGTTGCTCAAAATGGCACTCTCAGTGGCAAAGGTCACACTTTAGGCTTTGTTGATAGACGTGGTGTTATTGTTATCGATCCCGGTCATGGCGGCGGCGATCCCGGATGTTATAGTCGTCGTTTAGGTGTATATGAAAAACAAATTACTTTAGATGTAGCTATGCGTTTGCGCGATCTTTTAGAAAGCGAAGGTTGGGAAGTAGTTTTAACTCGCGATACCGATAGGGATGTTAGCTGGTTAGGATCTCCCGATTCTGTCGAGTTGCAATCTCGTTGTGACGTAGCCAACAATATCGGCGCCGATTTCTTTATCAGTTTGCATTGTAATGCCAGCGTTTCTTCTATACCCAATGGCAGCTCGGTGTACTGGTTTAAACCAGAAGATCGACAATTGGCCAAGGCTTTAGAATTTTCACTCAGCTCGTTGGGCTTCTATCAAATAGGCACTTTGCGCGAAGGTTTTTACGTGTTGCGCAATACTGATATGCCTGCTGTACTGGTAGAAATGGCCTACTTGACCAATTATGAAGACGGAGTGAAATTAGCCGATCAGAATTGCCGCCAGACTATTGCTGAAGAATTGGCCCAAGCTTTGAACGATTTTATTGGCCAGAGTGAGGGAGGTAGTAGCAATATTAGCGGTCGTACTGTACGCTCTGCGCCCTAAGGTGATTGTTTCCTAAATATAAAGGCCCCCTCTTTTCACTTTGAAGAGGGGGCCTTTATATTTTAGTAGTAGGCGCAATCTATTGCCAGGTTATTTGGGCATCTTGCAATTCAGCTTTGTAAGTTAGGGTACGCAGTGAATTTTTTAACTGGGCCTCTACATAGTAATGGCCAGAGGTTGGCAAATCGCGCAATACTTTGGCAGCGTTAACGGTATTAGCTGCGTAAGTTGAGGTCTTGAGCAACTGACGCTGGCCATTAGTGTAAGTGTACAATTTGACAGTAGTTTCCGAGGGAAGCATATCGGAAGGCAAATTTTGGGCTACTTGCTCAATAGGGCAGGGACGGTTGCTCTCCAAATAGTAGCGGCCTGGATTATTGTCGTCATTGCCTGTGCAACCGCTTAAAAATGCTGCTGCCAGAATGATAAGGCCAAAACGCAGGATCGATTTATGCATATTATTTTATTCACCTCGCATCGGTCAAAGTTACAGTTAAATTCGCTTGAAAAGGATCTTTTTCCCCTACGTGAATTTCTATCACTTCTTTTTGTGTTAAGCTTCGGGAGCTGGCTCAAAAATAGTGGTAACGTCTTCAACTTTAGCTCCGAGCCTTACTAGCAACTCTTTTTGCCATTGTACGGCCATTAGTGCCGGAGCTAAACACTCTCTATTACCCCACACTATGGTGAGGGTTCGTCTAGTTTCTTCGTTGGTTTTGGTGCGTTGTGAATCTTTTACTGGATTGGCACAGGGGCCTTCTTGGTCGCGCATGACAATA
>ERZ808258.171-NODE-171-length-31413-cov-3.211461_pt1 | contig 31413 bp, 34 predicted proteins | sample MGYA00521280_ERZ808258 | MGnify/ENA primary metagenome ERZ808258 (study PRJEB31516, sample SAMN03275585) | gut metagenome | biome: mammalia-associated habitat; material: feces | host: Papio cynocephalus | place: Kenya | collected 2012-07-19 ...
GTTTTTTCTCCCCCCGATGCTCCTGGAAGGGGTAGGGAAGAAATAGGGGGCGCTGGCTGCGGTTTTCTTTAAAAAACGACACGAAAAATTGCGAAAAACGATCAAAAACTGGGCGGTTTTCGACATGCCGGGTACTACTAAATATAGATGGGAACGATGTCTGGAAGATGTGAGGGGCAAATATGCCGAGTAAGAAGACTAACACATATGATGAGTTCGTAGATAAGTTCCGTGTGAAAAAAACAACGGACGATTGCTATACTCCGGATAATATTTATGATGTTGTCGCGAATTATGTTGCCGATACCTATAAATTAGACCAGGCTAACTTCGTCCGCCCGTTCTACCCAGGCGGAGACTACGAGAATTACGATTATCAGGACGGAGATGTCGTCGTCGATAACCCGCCGTTCTCGATCATGTCGAAGATAATTAGCTTCTATACGGAAAAGAGCATTCCATTCTACGAACGCCCTTACGATATTTAGTCCATCATCAGCATCAGCATGTATGAATATTTGTGTCGGTGTCACATTAGAGTATGAAAATACTGCGAAAGTCAGCACCTCGTTTGTTACTAATTTGGAATCATGTGGAGTAAGGTCTGATCCTAAATTGTATGCTGCTTTATTAGAAGCGAATAAAATAAATGCTTCTCGTTCCCATAAGTCGTTACCTAAATACTCGTACCCCCGCAACGTTTTAACGGCGAGCGATGTGATTCAGATGTCAAGGTATGGTGTCGATTTTAAGATATCCGGTCACAATTTCGTTAAGATATTGAAGCTCGATAGTCAGCGTGCGAAGAAGAAAACTATTTTTGGCAGAGGGTTGCTTCTTTCTAACGCTGCGGCTAACGCTGCGGCTAACGCTGCGGCTAACGCTGCGGCTAACGCTGCGGCTAATGATGTTACGTGGGAGTTATCGGATAGGGAACTGGCTTTAATCGATGAGTTAGACTCCACGGCTGGCGTGTCGGTTATCGATTCGGATGCGAATAGGTTCGAGGTGATGTGAGATGGCTAATAACTCGAATCTTTCAGCAGCGAAAACTGCGAAGAATGATGAATTTTATACGCAATATAGTGATATAGAAGCTGAGATGAATGCGTATGTTGAATATAATCCGGATGTGTTTCGTGATAAGACGATATTGCTGCCATGCGATGATCACGAATGGTCTAACTTCACGAAGTACTTCGCGGCTAACTTTGAGAGATTCGGAATCAAGAAGCTAATCAGCACGTCATACGCAAAGAGCGCGGGAAGCCACCAGTTAACGTTATTAGAAGAGTCTTCACCAACGTACGATGCGAACAAGCATGATGAGCATGGTAAGATATTTACTGTGACAAGAAGCGTTGATGGGTGTGGGCGTCACCGTATAGGCGTTGATGATATCGTCTTATCAGGCTATCTTGAAGGCGACGGTGATTTTCGTTCTGATGAGGTGACTGCCTTGCGCGATGAAGCAGATATCATTATCACGAATCCCCCGTTTTCTCTTTGGCGTGTATTCATTAAGTGGGTTATGAAAGCCAATAAGCAGTTTATTGTCATGGGTAATATAAATGCCGTCACGTACAAAGAAATTTTCCCATTAATTCGGGATGGTAAAATATGGCCTGGTACATTATTTAATAAAACAATGACATTTTCAATGCCAGATACTTACGACTCAAAAATATATGCACGCGATTCGAGCGGAAGAAAACAGTGCCGCGTTCCAGCTATTGCTTGGTACACAAATATTGATCATGGGAAGCGCCATGAAAAATTGTTACTTGATACAATGGAACATAATCTTAAATTTAATAAACGGTTGCGTAAAAAGTTAGAACAGGATTACGGTAAAATCGAATATCCGCATTATGATAATTATGATGCTATCGAGGTCCCATTCGTTGATGCGATACCATCAGACTATGATGGAGTAATGGGCGTACCAATAACATTCCTCGATAAATACAACCCAGAACAATTTGATATCGTTGCTTTCCGTAAAGGCGAAGACGGAAAAGATTTAGCCTTCACTAGAGAGAGAGAGAGAGAGAGTTCAACCGTACTTTCGCATCCTTGTACGACTGCGATAGCCGGGATGATTAAGAGCAACGAAGGCAAAATCTGTGGAAAGATTACCTACGCACGCATAACAATAAGACGGAAATCGAATCAATAGATTTAATATGAGGTGATTATTGATGGCTTCTCGTCGTGGCGGTTCGAGGTGGCAGGCTGTTCGTCGTATGGCGTTTAATCGTGATGTGAAGGCGAACGCCGTGTGTTGGATTTGCGGGCGTCCGATTGATTATACGGCGCCAGCGAATGATCCTGATTCGTGGGAGCCGGATCATGTGAAGCCGGTCTCGTTGTATCCGGAGCTTGAGTTCGATTTATCGAATATCCGTCCGTCTCATGCGTCGTGCAATCGTTCGCGCGGTAATGGAACGAGGTTCGGCGATGATAGGTTAGGCAATCCGTCGAGGAAGTGGTAAAAATGATTAGTTGTAGTGATGAGTATATTAACGTGGGGCTTTTAGATATGTTGCGTGTGTGGCGTAGTGAGCGGCGGTATTCGACGGCGGTTGCTATTTGTGATGATATTGAGAAATATGGCATGTATCATACTAATGATATCAATGTTTGGTTGCATGGTGGAAGTAGCTGTAAGAGGTGATTGTATGTCTGATGATGTTAAACCGATTTCGGTTCGGGAGTCGTTTGATAAGTCGGTTCGCGCGGCTGTTCGTGCTGGCTTGATTAAGAAGCTGGATCAGGGCGCGTTGATTGATGCGGCTCGTAAGGTTGCTGACTATATGGATACGCCTGGCTGGCCGTATGTCGATGAGAAGCTCGATACGGTGACGGCTGGCACATTTTTGAAGTATTGCGATAGTCTTGGTATCACGCCGAAGTTGGATGTGAAGCCGAATAAGGATGGTAGCAAGCTGGCGCGTATCAAGGAGTTAGACGGTGGTCTAAATGGAAAATCAGGCAGTTCAAGGAATCGTAGGAAGTGAGATTCCGCGTGTTTTTACTCCGCCGCTTCGTGAGCTGACGAGTGAGACTTCTGCTGGTTTTTCTGTTATTGCGTTTGCGTCTGATGTTCTCGGTATTGAGTTGTTTCCGTGGCAGAAGTGGTTGCTGATTCATGCGTTGGAGCTTCGTGAGGATGGTCGGTTTCGTTTTAGGTATATTGTTGTTCTCGTAGCTCGTCAGAATGGGAAGTCATTGCTGTCGGTCGTTCTTGCGCTGTGGTTCATGTTTATAAGGTGTGTCGGTCTTGTTATTGGTACCGCGCAGAATTTGGATATCGCTGAGGAAATCTGGCAGTCGGTCGTTGAGTTCGCAGAGGAAGTTCCGGAGTTAAGCGAGGAGATTGAGCGTGTTAGCCGGGTGAATGGCAAGAAGTCGCTGGAGCTTTATAACGGTTCTCGGTATAAGGTTCAGGTTGCTTCTCGTCGCGGCGGGCGTGGCTTGTCGGGCGATTTGATTCTTCTGGACGAGTTGCGCGAGCAGACTAATTTCGATGCGTGGTCGGCTATCACGAAGACGATGATGGCGCGGCCTAATGCTATTGTTTGGTCGATGTCGAATGCTGGTGATGCCTCGTCGGTCGTGTTGCAGCGTTTGCGGCTGCTTGGTCATGCGGCACTTGGTGATCCTGATGGTATCGTTGGTGATTATTTCGATTCGCAGGACGGCGCGGATGGCGGCGCGGATGGCGGTGCGGCTGATTATCTCGGGCTGTTTGAATGGTCGTCGGCGCCGGGTGATGATCCGTCTCGTCCGGAGACTTGGGCGAAGGCTAATCCGTCGATGGGTTATTCTATTGAGGCTGACAGTTTGCGGGCTGCTTTTCAGACGGATCCAGAGGATGTTTTCCTTACGGAATGCTTGTGTCAGTGGGTCAATCGTGCGGTATTTCATCCGTTTCCAGAGGGTTCGTGGTCTGCTGGCATTGATGAGCAGAGTGAGATTGCTCCTGACGCTGATATTGCATTTGGTATCGATGTTAGCTCTGATAGGAAATATTCATCGATTGCCGTGTGCGGAAAGCGTTCCGATGGTGCGTGGCATATCGAGGTAATTGCCTACAAGACTGGTACACGTTGGCTATATGATTTTATTGTCAATCATATCGTTGCCGATGCTATAAAAGATAATCGGGGTACTGTTAAAATAGCAATTCAGGGACGCGGTTGCCCTGCGTCAAGTCTTGCTAAGTCGCTGTCCGATATAAACGGGATAGAATTGGTCGAAGTAGTCGGGCGCGATGTTGCCGCTGGCTGCGGGCAGTTCTGGGACGGCGTTGTTGCTACGGTTTCGCCTGGGAACGATGGATCTTGTATTTATCATCGCCCGCAACCTGTTCTTGATTCCGCAGCGGATACTGCGCGCACTAAAAACATGGGAGACGGCGCGTGGGCTTGGGATCGCCGGAATAGCCCCGATGACATAAGCCCCATCGTTGCCTGTACTCTTGCTTATAGTGCTATCAATGGCGTCGGGGATATCGGGCAGAATAAAGCACGGCCTAATGCAATGAGCACGAACGGGCGATCATTCGCCCTTTTAACGGTTTGATAAAAGTAAGTGGAGGATTGTGCGATGGGGCTTTTTCAGAGAATGCGCGGATTTATTAATCCAGGTGCCGGTTCCTCGCTACGCGTATATTTTGGTTTAGATAATGATATATCATCAATGCTTGACGGGATGAGTAACGAAAGGTTATATGAGACGCAGCCTCATTTGAGAACGGTTATTAGTTTCCTCGCCTCGTCTATCGCGCAGACGTCTTTAAAGTGTTATACAAGAAATAGTGAGAACGATCGCATTCGTGATAGTGTAGGCGTGTTGCCTACGCTTCTTCGCAATCCTAATCCTGATATGACTGGGTATGAGTTGATATATGCGTTGGCGTCTGATTTGCTTTTAAACGATGAGGCATTATGGGTTGTCGGTGAGGATGCCGATTCGCCAAGCGGTTTTACTATTCGCCCTATTCCATACGCATGGATTTCAGATTATAGCGATGGCAATATTTTTAATCCCGGTGTCGTCACGGTTGCTAATCCGGAAACGGGGGAGCGGACGTCGTTTCGTGACGATGAGATTATCAGATGGCACGGATGGAAACCGTCTGATCCTCGATTCGGTACGTCATCTGTGACTGCGTTGAAGCAGGTGCTCGGTGAGCAGGTGAGTGCGTGGAAGTATCGTGAGCAGATTTGGAGGCGCGGTGCTCGTGTTCCGGCATATATCAGCAGGCCGAAAGATGTGATGGGGTGGACTGACGATCAAGCAGCGCGTTTTAAAACTGCATGGGAGGCTGCGTGGACTGGTAATGGGTCGTCGGCTGGCGGCACGCCTGTTCTTGAGGATGGTATGGAGATTAAGGCATCGCCTTCCTTCTCGTTCGCAGATGCACAGTGGGCACAGGCTAACACGCTTTCGCTTGAGACTGTTTGCGGTGTGTATCATTTAAATCCGGCGCTTGTCGGTTCGTCGAGCGGTCAGACATACGCCTCGGTTAAAGAGAACGCGCGGCAGCTATATACGGAGACGCTCGGCCCGTGGCTGCGTATGATTACGGATAGAATCAATACTTTTCTTATTCCTCGTATCGGTGCGCCGGATGATGAGTATGTTGAATTTGATCTATCGTCTAAGCTGTCTGGTTCTTTCGAGGAGCAGGCTTCTACTATTCAGAGTGCCGTCGGTGGCCCGTGGATGACGAGGAATGAGGCGCGCGGTCGCCTCAATTTGCCTCGTATCGATGGCGGAGACGATTTGATTGTTCCGTTAAATGTTGTAAGCGGCGGTCTCGCTTCGCCTAACGATACGACGTCGGATAGTTATGCTGCTTCTTATAATTCGTCTGATGTTAAGGTTAAGTCTGGTGATGAGTCTCATTGTGCTGTGATTAAAGCCGCCGATTCTGATGAGGATGCGATTGCTGATGTGTTGAAATCATTTTTCAATCGTCAGAGAAAATCAGTGATTGCTAAAATCGGTGCGGAGAAGTCGCGCGGCGCGTCTGTCAAGGCGGATGGCGATACGCCTGATTGGTGGGACGCAGACAGATGGAATAGGGAGCTTGCAGATGATTTGTTCCCTGTTATAAGTGATTTAGTTTCTCGTTTTGGTCGCGCGACGCTTCGCGATTTAGCTATTTCTGACGAGCTGTGGAATAGCGATGCAACAGCTGCGTATGTTAAAAAGGTTTGCGAAGGAAAAGCGCAGGGCGTGAATGATACCACGCTTCGAAATTTAATTGCTTCGATTTCAGATGATGTACCCGATGATGATTTAAAGTCTACGCCAGATGGTGTTTTTGATGACGCGGTATATAACAGAGCGGCTGCAATCGGTGCCGGAGTTGCCACGTCTATGAGTAACTGGGGCGCATGTGAGGCTATTCGCCAGAGTGGTACTGAACATAGTGTGATGAAAACATGGGTCGTCACTTCGTCTAATCCGCGTGCGTCGCATGCTCGGATGAATGGGGAAACTGTTCCATTTGATGAGCCGTTTAGCAATGGGGCGATGTTCCCAGGCGATACAGGAGCGTTATCAGTTGATGAGGTAGCCGGATGCAATTGTGAGCTAATTCTAACTGTTACAGATTAGTATTGGAGGAAACCGAGATGTTAAAGAAAGATTATTCTGTTCAATTTAAAGCCGAAGGCGATGACGGTGGGCATATCGTTGCGTATGCCGCTACGTTCGACAGGGAGCCTGATTCTTATGGAGATGTAATTGCTCCTGGGGCTTTTAAAAATACGCTTGATGAGTGGAAAGAGTCAGGGAATGTGATTCCGTTGCTTTTCGGTCATCGAACAGACGATCCATCGATGAATATCGGCGGTGTCGATTCTATTGAGGAAGATGAGCGTGGGCTGCGTATCGAGGCTACTTTCGATAAGGATTCAGAGACAGCACAATATGTCCGCAGGCTCGTTCTTGAGAAGAGGCTTAGTAAACTGAGCTTTGCATATGATGTACTCGATGAGGGTACTATTACATTAGACGATGGTCGTAAGGCGAACGAGTTGCGTGAGATTAAGTTGTACGAAGTTTCTTTAGTTCCTATTCCTGCGAATGGGCATGCAGAAGTGGTTGAAGCTAAGTCAGCTGACGCGTCTAATGTCGCTGGCGATTCCGATGACGGTGATAACCCCAGCCCCGTTGATGACGTCGTTTCCGACGGGGCTGGAGATTTAGAAAGTGTCTTGGATACCATCGCCTCCATCAAAGCCATGTTATCGGATCTGTATGATTCCGTTGTCGGATTTGTATCCGATGTATCTGAGCTTCTCGAGACTGTTGATACTTCGAAAACTGATTCTGAGAACAGTGACGACAATGTGGCTATCGAAGCGTCTGATGATGATTCTGATGACGGTTCGTCTAATCGCAGCGAGGACAATGCGGAGGACTCGGATACGAGCAACGCAGAGGATCCGGACGGCGTTGATGATCCCGATGATGATGATTCCGATGACGATAAGAAAAAAGAAGTCGCGGAGGCTATCGTTAAGATGGCTCAATATATCTATTAGGAGGATACAATATGCCTAGCCTGCGTGAAAAAAGAGCATCACTCGTTAAGGAAATGGCTGGATTAACCGATCGCGTTAAGAGTGCGGATATGGATGCCATTAAGCGTGTCGATGAGCTCGCGTCGGAGATCGATGAGATCGACGGCAAGATTCAAAGTGCCGATGCAGCGAAGTCAAAAATCAATGCATTTGGCAATACTGGTACATCTCATACAAAAGGAGCAAATAAAATGACTGTTAAGAGTCTTGGTAACGCAATGGCCGATGCGTTGAAGGAGAAGGGAGCCGCTCGCGGCGTCAGCTTCACCACAATTACAGCCGATGTTAAGGCCTCTAGTGATACTACCGTTTCACCTGTTCGTGCAGAGGGAGATTTATCTGATCGCATCGTATTCCCGGCGCAGCGTCAGCTTCGCATCCGTGATTTGTTCGCGGCTGAGGCTGTTTCCTCGCCTGCCGTTAGCTATTTCGTGGCTGGCGCTACGGAGGGCGCGCCTGCAACGACTGCCGAGAATGGACAGAAGCCTCAGTTCCATATCGGAGCAACCGTTAAGACAGTTGCGCTTTCAAAAATCGCTGGAATCATGAAGGAATCCGATGAGCTTCTCGATGACTATCCTCGCCTCGCTTCCGCTATCGATGGGCGTGGTAAATATGAGCTCGATCTCGTCATTGAGAACGCTCTAATTAATGGCGACGGAAAGAATGGCAATGTCGCCGGAATCCTTTCCGTCGATGGTATCCAATCCAGCGAGTATAAGAAGGCTGCAACGCCTTCCGATATCGCGGAAGCAATTTATGACGCTATCACAAAGGTGCAGTTGAATTCTGGCTACAACGCCGACGGTATCGTCATTAACCCTGCGGATTATCAGAAGATTCGTCTTTACAAGGATGCTAACGGCCAATACTTTGGCGGTGGCTATTTCACAGGCGCATATGGCAACGGAGTCAATGTCGTCGCGCAGCCTGAGCTGTGGGGCGTCCCGACTGTCGTTACTCCTGCTATCCCTGCTGGCACGATTCTTGTCGGTAATTTCGCAGCTGGTGCGTCAGTCATGAGCAAGGGCGGACAGAGTGCTTCCACCGGTTACGACGGCGAGGACTTCTCGCATAACCGTGTGACTGTTCGTGTTGAGGAGCGTCTCGCTCTCGCCACGTATGTCCCGCAGGCGTTCTTCAAGCTCACGCAGGCTGCGAACTAATCTTATAGAGACATCGGGAGTTTTTTTAAATGAGTAGAGTTATTTCGAAAATCAAGTTCGTCGAAGACGAGCCAGCGGATAACGCAGATACAATCGAAGCGGCTCTCGTTGATGATAACGGAGATGTTCAGCTTCCGCTAACCGAACTACCTATAGCAACGGCGGAATACAACGGCATCTCGCATCCTACAACTGGTTTTAATATTGATGCATCAGGTGCTGTATCAATCAAGCTTGGTCAGGGATTAAGTTTCGATTCGAGTGAGAAAGTTGCAGTGAATGCACACGCTTTTGCACACGATTCGCTTACCGTCCCGACTGTCGCTACGGATGGCACTGTTAGTGCTGCTGATTTTAACAAGCTCGCTACAGTGGTTTCCACTCTCATCTCCGGTCTTGAAGACGAGCACATTATTTCTATCGCTACTGCTTAATGAGGTGACTGGCATGGCTTACTTACTTACACAATGGGGATATGAGGCCGAAGTCGGAAGCGAGACGGCCGTGCCAGCCCTCGTTACTCCCTCGGATATAGAGACGGCAAGTAAAGGACAAATTAAGGCAAGCGATCCTCGTGTCGAATCTATGTGCCTTGCCGTCTCATCCGCTATTCGTGATTATTGTGGGTGGCATATTTCACCTGTTCTAACTTGTAGATATACAACGGAGCTAACAGATAAGATTATATACCTTCCAGCCGTAGGCGTTCGTGGAATTAATTCCATCACAGTTGATGGGAAGGATATCCCGTTAGATTCGATTGAATATAAATCCTCTGGTCTCGTTAGGATGGCAAATCTTTCATCAGTCGATGGTATCAAATGGGGAAGCACTGTAATCGAATACGAGGCTGGGTTCGCTAATACGGCGGCTCTCGTATCGCAGATAGCCGCGCAGATAGCTCTAAATTCTTTGACGGCAACAGCAGGGATTAGATCCGAAGCCGCAGGTCAGGTATCGCTAACATACAATACGACAGGCGATGGAATCACAGGCGGCGTTTCGCTATTAAGCAGAGACATCGCATTGCTTACGCCGTATAGAATTAATAGGGTTATATAGTAGGTGATTTAGATGTTACCATCATGGTGCAGCGATACGCTTAAAGTATTTAGAGCCCCTTTAATCAATGAACGCGGGGCGATGGTATTCGACTGGGATAATGCGGAAAGTCATGATATTTCAGGATGTTCTATCCAGCCGTCTTCTTCTAATACAAGCATCGACAATCCGCGCGTAAATCAATTCTATGATTCGCTGATTGCATATATCCCAGACGGTTCAGATATCAAACCTGGAGACAGGGTTGAGTTTATCGGAAAGATGTTCGAAGTGAATGGCGATGTCATGTGGTGGACAAGCCCGACTGGCGCACTATCTCATGGAGTAGTATATCTTCGTTCGTGGAATGGGTAGAGATGAGTATGATGGGCAAACAATTCCGTATTCAATTTATATCCAAAGGTTTCCACGATCTTCTGTGCTCCGATGGAGTATATAAATTGGTAGAAAGCACAGCAGAAGACATTGCCTCGAAAGCTAATTCTATTGCGTCGAATGATGATGATTTAGAAGAAAAACCGCGATATGAAGTTAAAGGCCCGAAGATTGGTAATTACGGAGGAGGCCGAGTTATCGCATATATGAGTGCGGCAAACGGTTCGGCTGTCATAGATGAAAGCAGACACGCTACTATAGAAAAAGCACTCGGTGGGAGACGATGATGATACGTCAAATAGACATAGAAGACGCTATAAGAAAAGATGTCGAATCCGTTGGAAAATCTAACGGATATAAGATATCGACATGCGCGCCTCCTCTCTCTGCTGACTTTTATAAGCACTTGCCTTTCGCGTATTTCACACAGACAGGCGGATTTAGAAAGGATCTTATTATTGACAATCTAACCATCACGATTGATGTATATGACAAGACATGGGCATCAGTAAGAGAAAGTGCGTCGATCGTCGAAGCACTTATTGCCTCTCTTCCATATACTCCTGATACATCTATTCAATATTACACGGCGGATATTTCCGCCGCACCATATCCTTTTATTGATCCTGATCATCCGACGATACCACGTATGCGATTCGTTGTATCAGTTACGGTGAAAGGATATTCTTCTAGCAATGCGACAACGGAGGTTTAATCATGCTAGACGCTTCAAAAGTTCTCGTAGGCACCGCAGATCAAACATCGACTGGTGCTATTCTGTCCGCCCCACTCGGCACAGCGCTGCCGACAGGCATCTCAGATAGTTTAAACGCCGCTTTCAAAGATTCCGGATATGTGTCAAGCGATGGGCTGAGTTTCACCATCGATGACAGCACGTCAGATATCAACGAGTGGAACGGCTCTCTCGTAAGGAGGCTGCTCGAGTCAAGAGACGTCACATTGTCTTGGTCGCACCTCGAGACGAATGCCGAGTCTCTTAAGAACACTTTCGGCGATGAGAATGTAACCGTGACGGAGGCCACAGAATCAGACGGAGAAAAAATCACGGTAAAAATCGGGGCGAATCTCCCTGCAGCTAAGTCATGGGTTTTCAAGCTCAAGGATGGAAATAATCGTATTCTAATCGTAGTGCCGAACGGTCAAATCACATCCGTTGACGAAGTCAGCTTTACTTCTTCTGACGCAATTACGTGGCCTGTGACGCTTTCAACATACGCAGACGCGACTGGGCATAATTGCTATATCTATTTCGACGACGGGAAAGTCAAAACGGCATAATCGAAACATCGTTATGATAATCGGAGGCAATTATGAGCCAGTCAGCGAAAATCCTATCACTTGATAAACGAACAGACTTTATTTTTAAGATTGAGGGAGATAAGAAACTTTACCGTTTACCGTTAATGCAATATCTTCCGATAAAAACAGTCCGCAGACTTTCATCGATTAATAAGATAGACGACGATGAGGAAAAATCACTCGATATGGTTGATTTAATCATCGATATGCTCGATCAGTATGCCCCTGGTCTAACCGATAAGATCACGCAGGCTGATATGCTGACGATATTCGAAGCGTGGAACGAAGCGAGTAGTGCTAAACTCCCGGAATAATTAGTGCTGCACCGTATATTATAGATCACGGTGCAGCACTAAATTACGATCTCATGACGAAAACGCAACACACGCTATCTGATTTTCCGAATGAGAGCTTCACATGGCGCGAATTGATCGATTTTCTTAAATACCTCGGACATGATTCCGCATTACTGTCGGAATTAAATCCAGATACGGCATATTGGGAAGGCGAAAGGCGACTCCCGATGTTAATCGCCGCACTAATAGATGAAATCTCGTCGTTAAGGTGGGAAAACGTAGTTTCAAGAATACCAAAAGGGAAAAAGAAGCCACCACAGCCTAAGCCATACCCACGCCCCGGAGTAGACGGAGGCACTAAACACACGATATATGGAAAAAATGGAGTAAAAGTCAAAGATTTCAATAATTGGTGGGACGATCAGAACACTCATTAGTAAGCGAGGTGTTTAAAAATGGCAGAAAGCGGCTTCGAAGTAGGCAAAGCGTACGTCACCATCATACCATCGATGGAAGGTGCGCAATCTAAAATATCAGAAGGACTTACAGGAGCGTCTAAAACTGCAGGCGAAAAAGCCGGTCAAGAAGCAGGCGGCGGATTTAAAAGCGGCATCTCGAAAGGCACAGCGGCGATAGCTGGATTAGTAGGATCATTAGCAAGCAAAGCATTCGACGCAATTTCAAACCTCGGCGGCGAGATGATTGAGACAGCAGACAGTTCGCAAAAGTTTGCATCAACGCTATCATTCGCCGGACTTGACGATTCTAAAATCAAATCACTTACGGAAAGCACGCAAAAATACGCAGATCAAACAGTCTACGGATTGAGCGATGTGCGAAACGTCACGGCGCAGCTCGCCGCAAACGGCGTCGCGAATTATGATTCATTAGTAGAGGCGGCCGGAAACTTAAATGCAGTAGCTGGTGGCAATGCGGATACATTTAAATCAGTAGGTCTTGTATTAACGCAAACGGCTGGAGCCGGTAAGCTCACAACGGAAAACTGGAATCAGCTCGCCGACGCAATACCTGGTGCATCAGGCGCATTGCAGGAGGCAATGAAAAAAAACGGTGCCTACACCGGCGATTTCCGCGAGGCTATGGCAAACGGTGAGATAACTGCGGAAGAGTTTAATCAGGCTATTCAAGAACTTGGTTTTACCGACGCAGCAAAAGAGGCAGCGACATCTACATCGACAATCGAAGGAGCTATGGGAAACCTTGAGGCGTCGATAGTAGGAGCAGGCTCTGCGGTAATTCAAGCAATAACGCCGATGGTTACTTCTGTTATATCAGGCGTCGCTAATGGAATATCGGCTGGCGTGGCGACTGTGCAGTCATTCGCAGGAAAAGTTCAGGACTTGTTAAATCAGGTTATTCAGACGCCGATTTTCCAATCTATCAAGACGACTATCGAATCAGTTGGGACGGCTTTCCAGAACACTTTCACGAGAGCACAGAAGGCGTTTAATTCAGTATTCGGAGATGGAGGCGGTTTTGATTTAGCTTCGCTGCTAACTCCTATAACCGGCATACTGGATCAATTGAAGCCGAAGATAGATGAAGTTGCTGGCGGAATATCTGGTTTTCTAAATAGCATAGATTTTAACGCTATTGCTGCGGCGATTAAAATTGTCGCCGACGCCGTTGGGCAAGTAGCCAGTGCGTGGCTCCAAATGAATATTCAAGAAGCAACGAGTTCGTTCACCGTCATCAGCAATATCCTGCAATTCCTCGGCGGCGTAATACAGACATATATTGTGCCGTTCGTCGTGAATAACTTGCCGATTTTTATCAATTACGCTAAATCTATTGCAAATGTATTGCAGGGCGTTTATGGATTCATCAGCGAATTCATCTCGGCGATGATGCCGGGGGTCATGGCTGGATTGGAACAGATAGAGATTGCTGCTCAGCCGCTTATTCAGGTTATCATGGAGATTGCCCAGTGGCTTGTATCAAATATATACCCGCTGCTGACAGATATCTTTAATTTTATCGGAACAAATCTTCCCGCCATCGGTTCGCTAGTCGGAACGATAGTCGGAACGATTTTCCAAATCGTCGGCACATTAATCGCTAGCATCATAGCAAGTGTTGCAAGACTGTTAAATATCATCGGCGGCTTCATCAGTCAGATTCCGGTATTTTTCACGAACGCAGTCAATTTTGTGAAAGGTATATTTAACAGTCTTATTGATTTCTTCAAATCTGCTGTTACGAATATCGGCAATGTTTTCAGAGGAATTGCCGACGCTATATCGGCGCCTTTCAAAGCTGCGTTCAACGCTATCAGAAGGCTGTGGAATAGTACAATCGGTGGTTTTGGATTTACCGTCCCGGATTGGCTCCCAGGAGTAGGCGGAAAGAGTTTTACAATTCCTAAGCTCGCTACCGGCGGTACGCTAACCTCTGGCGGCACGGTCATGGTTGGCGAAGCCGGGCCGGAGCTATTAACGCTACCACGCGGCGCGCGTGTCACACCGCTCGACGCTGCGGAAGCCGGAACTGGAGGCGGCGTGACATATAACCTCGCATTCGGCGACGTCAACCTCACAGACAAAGCCGCAGCACAACAAGCAGCGAGAGAGTTTATAGAATACCTAATCAGAATATCATCATAAAAAGGTTTCGTGCTAACATTTTTCTATTTGTTAGCACGAAACCGCCACGTACACAGCGTTTAATCTTGTGGTACTGATATGTTGTATATAATCAACAATGGAGGTATGTCATGCCGTTAAAATCAGGATTTTATAAAATCGCACACACAGAGAGCGGCGTTCGTAAATACCTTTACACGGCAGCATTGAATAACTCGTACGAGTATCAATATTCTCTCCAAATAGGAGGAACGGAAGCAATACAGGGTGCCGATGCGAACAGTACAATCTTCCATATAGAGGTAGAGAGTGGCGGTCTTCGCATAACAGCACCGCGTTTTAATGCAGAAATCAGAAGCAATACATCAGATAATCCAACTAATTGGGTTACATGGGGATTCTGGAATATTGGAAACGGGTCTGATAGGTGGGAAATCGGAAATGAAACGACATTAAACGGACACGTTGCCGGATACATCCAAATCAAGGGTAGATCGTCGGAATGGGGGCGCGTAGGTTTCCCTAGCTTCGATACATATTCGAAAGCAAATCTAGGAAAATATTCTGATACGCGGTGGCTATTCGAATTCGAACCGTTCGTCGTAGAGCCTGGTCTTGCCGAAGGATTTTACAGATTCAAAAACGCCTCCACTAACAAACGGCTCGGGAATTCAGGTGTTCATACATACGAGCAAAGTGATAATGGTTTATGGTTTAAAGCATCATGGTGCGGAGCGGAATACGGCTCGGCGGCAATGCGTTTAACAAGCTTCGAAAGCGGAGAAAGCGATTTAGTCACTAATGGGTATTCAGGAATCAATTCCGGTGCATCTGTCGGTGCATACTCTCCGGAGAACGGAACAGACGGCGGAGCACAAGTCAATCATTTATGGCATTATACTGAGGGAAAAATAGGAACAAGCGGCTCACCTGCCCCATCGCAAGTACCCTCTAGCATATCATGGCCATCATATGGAGCACCTCTTGAATATCTCGGTTCTGTAGGCACTGACGCTAGCGGGATTCGCATGGGGCGGTTCACAGATGGGACTAAAACAGACTGGATTGTTGAAGCATTCGACAAATCTGAGAATTTCACAAATGGTGAGTATCGACTCTATAATAAGGCACTCGGCGGATATCTAACAAAAAGCGGAACCTTCTCGACAAATCAGTCTGACGGCGCTACAATCTCCGTATCGAATTTTCGCACAGATTCTCGTTACGGAAATCTCGTTGATATCAGCGGTTTACCAGCGTCAAATGTTCTAACTAACGGAGCATGGGTGGCTGGTACGGAAGGCGTCGATACAAGCAAAGGTTTCCATATCACACATCTCACGATAGGAAACGACGAAGCCGATACTGAAAACGCAGGGATAATCTGGCTCGGCGATTGGTCTGATACCGTCGGACTCGCCTGTGGCGTATCTAATGATAGTCAGCCTGTTTATGGATATGCGCAGAAGACTTTTGAGACTTTTAAAAATTTTCTGGCTCCGGAGATAACCGGGACGACAGTTGACCCAGCACTCGACAAGTCATATTTCATATTCGAGTCGATTAAGAAGAAAGTCGAGCTAACCGGCGAATATCAGTTCGCAGTAAATGGAGAAGGCAGTGGAATAACGGACGGATCAGAATACGGATTCGACGACAACGATATCGTCTATATTAAAGGCACCAAATCATCCTCATCGTCATCCGTATCGCTCGACGGGACGCACGTCGCATCGTATCTATCTACGCTAACGATAGATTCGACAAGCCTGTCGTTTCATTATATCGACGACGGAGAAGTCTATTATTTAGAGTCAAACAGCGATAAAACGGTTAGCACAACACTCACGCCCGACGCGACAGATACATGGACGTTGTATAACGTCGGATACGGAACGAAGAAAATCGACGGACAAAATAGGGACGGCGTTGCTATCTATTCGAACAAGCAGAAAGCATATCTTACGTTCACAAACGGTACATGGATGCTTCAAGCTGATCCGGTTTGTTTCTGGGCTATTGATATAAATAAAAGGGGCGGCGTAATAGATAACGATTTAAATGTGTCGATAAAAAACGACTTCCCGATTAGTATAACTCCGTACATGTACGATCAGCAACGAATTAAATATCTGTGGAATGATTACACTAATAAAAGCAATATAAAATTAAAGGCGAAATTATCTCCATCCGATTCTGTATCTTACGAAATAAATCTGTTGGATTCTCCTGATTGGGCAATGTCAGATGGCTTAGCAATTCGGCAGAGTATCGATAACGGTTTATATTTAGGAGACGATAAAGGTGATGCGTTTTTCGATTCTTCTATAAATGAAAAAACAATTCTGGCTTTAAAAATCTGTATCGAGTTAGGCGGCGGTTCAGACAATTCTGTACGCTATGCGGCGTATATAACTAAACCTCATTCTAATGTATATCTGCAGTATTACGGTATAAAGCAACCGTATTTTGCGAAGTATGGGAGTGACGATTCTCCCTCGTGGTTTATAATTAGATACGAAATAGACCAAAGATCTAAAATCGAATTAAACGGAAACTATGCAGTTGTATCCGCTGCATCTTCTTCTGATGCACCATGTATCGTGAATACTAAAAACAGGAAAACATATCCAGATAATACATCCCTATCTGGCCAGCAGCTTACTATAAGAAAACTCGGCAGCTTTGATGGTGCCACAGACTTCTGGGCTTTAAAAGGACTCGGGAACGGAATCTCGATGATATGCTCGTCGTTCGTATTCGATAGTATAAAATGGGCTGTCGATGGCACGGCATCAAACAACGGGAGCTTCTGGTCATATAAAACTAATACATATGGAGCTTCGCTATACAGTAATGGGGTTGTTATACATTACGAGAAGAAAAACACAGACGGAAAGCCACTCTTTTCGATTAGACCATTGCAAGATTTAAATACTGCGGCGACGATAGATGGAAATGGAGAAATAGTCGACGGTCAGCAAATTGTAATCAAGGAATACACTGGGAGCGATAGACAATTATGGTATTTTAGAAAATCGGACAAACTTTCACAGTTTCCTTATAGATTTCGATCCTTCTTGGACTCGACATCAATTTTTGGAATATCAGGCAATTCGCTCAGCTATGGTTCGATAATTAACAATACGGCTCCTAATGATACAGACAACAGCACGAGAATAATTCCTGCGACTATCCAAGATAGTACTAAAAACTATTTTATTTTCGCTCACTCCGGAGAAAATATCGACGATTTAGGACACGGAACGGAAGACAACGGTGCAAACGTCTGCCAGTGGGGAATCGATACAAACTATCAGGGAAACCAAACATGGGAATATGTTCCGATATCATCTTCCGATACGACAATTGGTGGATATAGCTATCAATCAGCACGCATTTTTAACTGGCGCTCGGAAAACGCTAAAAAACTAATCGATCCGTCAGCAGGCGGAACATCGATATCGAATACACCTTTAATGTGGGCAAGCCGTTCTGATACCGACGCAAATAAACAAGCTCAATATATAGTGGCGACACCTGATTGTCTATATGACGCAACAATGCCAGTGGCGTCTAATATAGCACTGTTAGACGATAACGGTACGGTACACGATGAACAGACAATATCGGCACATGACATGACATGGAATGTAGCATTTCAAACAGATGATTATAACACCGGATGGAGCGTTGCCGCTGAATATCGAGACGTCATGGATAATGGGACAACAGGCGAATGGATTCCGATTGAAATCGAAAGCTATGTAGAAACACTTGGGCAGGATACTTATAAAGAACCAAAATGGGGCATGGCTTGGTCGTCTAATGTCTTGCCGAATATATCTGACAACATGATAATTGCAGATACTAATATTAGAATAGGCGGAAAAGACGTAGGAACCGGCGATATCACATATATCGTGGCTAAGCAGTTAAGAATTAGCATTCGCAGCATAGCTCCGTCGGGTACTTTAACGCTACGCAGTTATAAAAACGATAATCAGTATTTCGACTATATCCCGACGTGTGGAAATACAGCGAGCAAGATATTTACCATTATTTCGAATCCGTCTATTGATTTTAAATATTTTGAAGCTGGTGCTGACGGGCTTAAAATTGGATACGATAGCATCAATATCCCAAGTGGTTTTTCTCTATCAATAACGAAATTGCTGACGAAATCCGGGGATATAAAAGTCCATGCCTCAGAATACAACTTGCCAGTGAATGGAACGATTTCAATTGATTGGAATGACTTCGAAGATATCATTCCATTTGGTGATGATTGGCCTAATAATGAAATCACTGGTTTCGCATATAAAATCGAATACGATGGAATAACATCTGACCGTGAGTTTTATATAAAGCCTTCAAAAATCGTCCTTTCTGCTAACACTTATATAAGTGACAGGCAAATCGCTTTAAAATCAGTGGCGAATTCGCTTTCAGCTTATCTTTCCGATGGCAACAAGCCTATCAAATCGAATATCGATGCGAGAACAAAGTATATCGTAAGCGTTAAATATGTGTATCAAATTAAGTTTGCAGATAGAAAACGCCTCGTTACTAACTTCGAGGGGATAGTGGCACCGCAACGAACGCAGAAACCTGATTTCGGGATATGGAACCCATCGACCATCGAGCCAGAACGCGCGATGTGCTTCATATTCTTCAATACGGGAGAGATAAATGTCATCGCCCCGCCTACGGCCGGCGAATTGATTGCCCCGCCTCGCATAGGTGTATCTGTTTTCGATTTTATAGATGACGATGACGAATACCACGAGCTTCATCTAATCGGGAATGTCGGATATACGGACGCAATCGATTTAGACGCAACAGAGGCACATGGTTCTGGAAGTCAATTCTCGAAAGTGTATTACGGAGGCGGCAGCACACATCAGATACAAATTAGCGGCGTTATCGGAATAAATCAGCCTCTCACATCTGATACATTCGAAGCGAATGCCGACGATCTAAACAGATTGCTTTATAGCCGGATGGCTATATATCGAACGCCGTTCGGTGGATGGCACGCCGTTAAAGTGACTGGCATTGAATATGGCCGCGACGCAGCAAGATACAGCAAGGTTACGGTTAAAATGACGGAGATTGATCCGGATGAGATATCTGACTAACGATTTTAAATACATGTCCGTTAATCCGTCTACGTTATCGGTTATCGGTGATATCGTCGGTATCAAGGGAGGCGGAAGCATTGACTTCGATACCGACGCCGATACAATCGTAAGCGGGTCATTGCCTTTCATCGATACAAACTGGCAACAGGGGACGATGATACGCGTCGTACTTGTTCGAGATGGAAGCGAATATATTCTCGGTACGTTCGACGGAACGGCCGCCGATGCGACTATCAAGAACGGCACGTATTCCGGAAATATAGAGCTGCATTCTCGTCTTGACGCTTTAACTATTACGCCGTATCAATATACGATAAGCGCAGGCACCACTGCGAAGGAAGTTATATCCGACGCATTTAACAGCTCCGGTGTCATGTTCGAATGGGATGCCTCATCTGATTATAGATATACATCGGTGCAGAACTACGATGTCGGATCCGAATGGCTAACGATTGCCGCCGATGCATGTAATTTAGCGTCTTTAAGGTTTTCAGTAGATAAAACCGGATTAATCAGGATTATCGACGATTTTGACGCTTTTTCGCTTTCTCCTAGCGTAACCTTCACATCGGTGCCAGACTATCATGGCGTGCGTATCATCGGCGATATAAAACAGCAGACGAAAAGTATGTCCATACCTAACAGAATTATCGCAGCGACATCTGGTGATAACGCAAAAACGGCATATATAGATAGCGCATCAGGCATCTATACAGCAGGCAGGATTATTGCTAAAAAGATAGACGCAGGCGATAATGACGAGTCGGCGAAAACGTTAAGCCAGCTTTCTATAAATGAATTAAAGTCAAGCAGAACAACTTCAGATGTCTTCTCGTTCGAAGTCAAATGCTCTGGAGATACTTTCTTCGATAATGCGGCCTCTCTTGTTTTCCATACAAGCGATGGCGTTAAATCTACGAAGGGCGTCGTCACATCGTCATCGTTGAAACTTGATGACTCGTTAAGTCTTTCGATATCTTTCACGGAGGAGGCTAAATATGAAGAGTGATATTGAGCTTGCGCGCGCGCTCATTACATCCGCAAATAAGTCAAAAACCAAACGATCTGAGGAACGGTCCGTTACTACTATCATCAACGGAATAGCGGAAGCCGATTCATCGAATGGCTCCGTCAGCGTAAGGCTAACCGGTAATGTGAAAACGACCTCCGGTTCGATTACTATTCCATGCGTAGGAGCGATATCGAAGGGACAGACGGTGATTATATCGGCAACGGGAGCGCCTGGCCGAGCCCGTTCTCTCGTTGCTATCGGCGCGGTAGGGGCAGGAGACGCTCTCGTCGATGCTACGCTTGACTTTCAAGACGATGTTGCGAGATTATCGACAAGCATGTCGGAACTCTCGTCAAATGTCGTTGAGACACGTTCTCTTGCCGTAGAAGCGGCCAGTACTGCAGATAGCGTTGAGAAAAAAATTAATCCGCAAATATCAGCATTTACTTCGTTCGCTAAACTTGCGATGCCTACAATGACTCCGACTATGAGTACATCAGATATCGTTAGCGTCTCGTCTTTGTTACCGGAATGGGCAGAAGACAAGACATATAACAAAGGAGAAGCGATTAAACGAAACGGTACTGTGTATAGAGTAACTCAATATATCGCACAATCATCAAGTATCTATCCTCCTGAAACGGCAGGTGCCTCGTTGTATATCGAAATCGATGTGGCACCCGATGGCGTCAGAATATGGCGCGCCCCGACGATGGCAGAGGATTCATATTCACTCGGCGAGCGCGTCCATTATCCAGACAAAGATGGTGATATATATATAAGCTTACGCACAGGAAATACGAGTGAGCCAGGTAAAGATTCTTGGTGGAAAAAGGAGGAATAAAAACACTATGGGCGTGGATATATCAAATGTAATTATAACGGCGATTATCACGTCGGCTGTTTCGTCACTCGTAGCTTCCGCAGTAACGTGGGGGATTAAGAGAAAGAGGGAACATGATGATTTAGATGATACGCTACTCATTCTTCTGCGATCATCACTTCTTTCCATCTATACGTCATATATCGTACCAGGGGAACCAATTCCGCTATTCGTTAAAGAAGTAGCTGCGAGTTGCTATGATGATTATCACAAACGAGGCGGAAATTCGACAGGTACTTATATATATGAGGAAATACAAAATGCTCCAACGAGAGAGAGCAGTAAGACAACGGAGGAATAAAATGGATTACACGGATATCATCAAATGGCTTGAGGCGGCAGGCGTTCGTGCCGTTAAGACTGCGGCGCAGGCGGCAATTGCCGCTATCGGAACCGCAGCGGCGATGGGCGATGTCGATTGGATCATGATCGGATCCACCGCAGCACTCGCGGCTATCGTTTCAATTCTCACTAGCCTAGCCGGGTTGCCAGAGGTTAATGACGGCGAGTCAATCGCATCACTCGCGCGCTCTGGAATTGAAAAAGCAGCATCGAATCGCGTAAATGAAGCTACAATTGAGCGAGTGGATGCCGATACGAATTCTCGTTCAATCGATACAAGTAATTTTAACGATTAGATTTTATCAAACCAATAAAGAGGTGCAAAATGCTTAAGGGTATCGATGTCAGTTCTCACGATGGCAGGAACGGAAACGCTTTCGGCCGTTCTAATACGGAGGCAGCATATGCCGGTTCCGACTTCGTCATCGTTAAAGCGACGCAGGGAACCGGATATGTCAATCCTCACTGCGACTGGACTTATCAGCGTGCGAAAGCTGATGGCAAGCTGCGCGGCTTCTATCACTACGCAGCAGGCGGAAATCCTGAAGCGGAAGCGGAATACTTTTACAATAACACGAAAGGATACACGAAGGACGGTATCCCCGTTCTCGACTGGGAATCATATCAGAACGCCTCATGGGGCAATACGAGCTGGTGCAAGAGGTTCGCAGATAAATACCACGCGCTCACAGGCGTCTGGCCGATGATTTATATTCAGGCCAGCTCCCGCGCTCAGGCAGCCAGCTGCTCATCGACATGCGCCCTGTGGCTCGCCGGGTATCCAGACCTCCGCAATTCATGGGAGACGCCGAAGTTCATCTACGGGACGAATCCGTGGAGCACTTACACGCTGTGGCAATACACATCCGGTGGTGGAACGGATAGGAACGTGGCGGCTCTCGACGCGAACGGCTGGGCGAAAATCGCTGCTGGTGATTCATCGGCAACGGCAACGCCTTCAGCTCCATCTACTCCAGCTCAAGCAACGCCATCCATACCGCAAATCACAGTTGATGGATACTGGGGAAATGCTACGACCAAACGACTGCAACAGGTACTCGGAACTGTAGTAGACGGCGAAGTGTGGGGGCAATGGAGCGGAAATCGTTCCCGTCTCGCTGCTTGCACAGGCGGATGGAAATTCGTAAATTCAAATCCGACTGGCAGCGCTGTCATCAGGGCGATGCAAAGTAGGCTCGGAGTAACCGCCGACGGTATCATCGGTGCTGGCACTATTAGTGCATTACAGCGTCGTATGGGAACGACGGTTGACGGTGTCTTATCAGGCGGCGGGCAAAGCTCATGCGTCAAAGAGCTCCAGAGTCGATTGAATCGCAATACTTTCTAATACAGGACGCATTAAAATAGGGGCGCGGCAAATTAATTGCCGCGCCCCTATTTTTTTTAATTTAATTATATTATATAGTAGATAGATTTACACCCTTCATGTAGCTTTCAACGAGGCTCGCATACAGAGGGCTGTTTTCGAATTGCTCTCGATCCATAAAAGATATGCCGTCATATTCCAGCGAAGATTGATATGTTTTTATCTCGTCATCAGGCACATACATGCTATTAATCAAACGACCTCCGCGCGATTTTAGATACGTGATATATGCCTCGGTTATAATGCTTTTCGTCATTGCGTCGAGTATGACATTCTTGCCTACGAGTTTTATGATATCGTCGGAATATCCGTCCCGCAGAAAATCTTTTGCCTCCAGTCTCGCCAGTTCTTTAACGGTTGGTGTGCTCGTCTTGTTCATATTACTCGTCCCCCATATCGTAGAAATCGTTGTAGGAATATCCCTCGTCCAATAGCATATCGCTCACATCGGCGTCCCATCCGTAGATATCAGGCTCGCATCCGGTTAAATCCGGATCAGAATTAGGCGCGCCGGTGAATCGAGCGATGTCATTATATTCGTACCATTCGTCTTCGCTTATCCCCGCCTCCTCATATGTCATCGGAAGCTCGCCCCCGTGTTCTTCTGAATATTGTAAGATTTTCCCTAGTATCGCGTTAAATCTCTCACACCTTGAGCGGTTTATATAAACAAGCGACCTGTTGTTTAACGATTGCGAGCGTGCTTTTCTTATATCGAACTTCATCTTGATATATGCGTAGCCTATAAATGATGCATTGTTTCTGTTAAAATCGAAGGCTCGCGCAGCTTTTAGCAAGGCATTCATACAAATCGAATCTCGTTCGTATTTATCAAGACCAAAATACTTTCCCATGCTCAGTTGCGGCAATTTAGCCTCACAGGCGATATCCCACAGTTTTGCGAATTGGATATCTGCGGCCGCAGTATCGCCAGCGCTCTCATTGTTGCGGAATTTGCGAAGAACACGCAGGGCACTGGGTTCGAGGCGCACCCAGTCAATCGAGGTGTTACTTTTGCCCATTGCTATCACCGCCACCACGCGTGAAGGCGGCAACGGCGTCCTCGCATTCGCCCTGCTTAACAAATCGACCATCTTTTCCGCGAAGAAGTCGCCCCGCCTCGGCACTCCTCAGGAGGTTCTCTGCTTGTGTTACCCATTCGAGATTATCCGGGCGATTGTTATGCTTATTTCCGTCGATATGATCAACGACCGCGCCTTCAAAAGGAGCCGGGCCGTTATGCGATAAGCAGACGAGACGGCTTACGCGAAGGTTGTGAGAATCGCATTCCTCCCATTCGAACGCCGGATACGCGATGCGCCCATACGGATTGCTTGAATTAGTCCCGTCGTTGTATCTGATGACAAGCTTTTTAACGCGTGAGCCTTTACCTCCATATTCTTCTATACCTTTTCGACATTTAGCCCCGTTATTGTTAAAGCTCAGCTCTGAGTAGATATATCCATCGTCTCCGGCCCACAGGAACGGGTGCCCTGGTACTGGTTTTATCTTCACATCATTCACGAGAGCCGTGGTGATTTTTCCGGCTTTATTTTTCCATACTCGAGAAATCGTCATGTCTTCATCTTCGTCGGCAACGATGTCGGAGACATCGTCTTTCGCATCGCTGTCATTATCGAAGTTATAGAAATCGCCATCGATTAGATAGTCGAATGTTTCGAGGTCATACTCATTGACAAGAGCAACGAGCTCGGTATCATACTCCATCAGAAAATCAGCAAGTTCAGATTTTCCGGCGTAATAAGCGTTGAAGTAGACGTAATACGCGATCGTCACATCATCGACCACGCGATCGGAAATGCACCAATCGTAGGGAGGTTCGAGTTCATCATCGTCGTCGTAAATATATTCTGTATTGCCGTTAAGCTTGTTGAGGATGTCGTTAAGCTCGTCGATTGCAAATGCGTCTCCTGTGGTGATTTTGACGAGTGCGAGGTTGTCGTAGTCGTTTGCGAGCTTCTGGATATCTTTCTTGTTCATGATGAACCTCCCGGTTCGAATGGTGTGGGGCTATCCCCCTTTCTATTTAGTAAGTATAATGCTTTGCGTCGGATGTTATAACTTTGTCGATGTCATTGCAAATACTTTTCGGCGAACGGTATGTTTTCGCCGATAAACGGTATGTCGAATATCCTGTCCTCCGTGTCGTGTTTTCCTGCATCTAACCATAAGTATAAGCGAAGCACATTCAAACGATTCTCGCGATGGCAGAATATCCATCAGGTGTGTCATCATCCCGCAGCCTCTTGCTCGGGCATCGCCTTCCCTGCGCGTTCGATTATAAGTATCGTGCTGCGTATAGAAAAACGAATCGGGAATCGCGAATGTTTCCAGATTGTTTCATATATTCGGCAAAAGGTTTTTCGCCGATGAACGGCATTCGCCACGCCTCCCGTCCCGCCGCACGCGCCGAACAACGCGCCGATATAAAAATCGCCCCGCCCCACATGACGAAGGGCAAGGCGAAAACGAGACGCCGCATATATGTCCGATTATCGAGAACGAGAAAGAATGACGCTCCCGATAAAGCAAACAAGAAAGAGCGGAGCGAGAAGAATACACACAGCAATACTGACGACGGCGACGACGACGAGAGCAACGACGGAAAGCACCGTCCAGACAAGCCCAGCGACGAAGCCAATCATCTTCCCGAATACCAACATCGGGTCGTCACCCTTGGCGAAAGCGAAGAGCGGGACGACGAGAAAAATAACGTTAGCAATCTGCATAAAACGAGCGAGAACGACGATATCCATGGCGACCTTCCTTGGTTCGACTTTTTCATATCTATATAGTACCGTTGCCGCAGTATCTATCGGCAACGGTATTGGCAACGGTATCGGCAACATTCCCGCCAGTCTATTTATCTTATTTTATTCATATATTATTATATTATTAATATATATTATTATAACATAATAATAATATAAAAGGATAAGGAATATAGATGTTGCCGATGTTGCCGTAAAAATAGAACAAATATTAGAATGTGATAAAAATTTACATATAGAAGGTGTACAACATGCGGCAACATGGCTACAGCGGCAACATTTTATCAAAAATGCAGGTAGAATAGGGTGTGCCGATGTTGCCGACGCCTTGAAATGTTGCCGACAAAAATCTGCGCAATTAACGATTTGGAAACAAAAACACGACGCCGAGAGAAAATAGTTCCGCAGCACTATACTTAAAAGCAAGAAAGGACAAGAAGTCCATCGGATATCTAACGCGGAGGTTAGACATGAACAAGAAGGCAAACATCATCGGAAAGTACGAGTTCTGCCGTTCGCGGGCGTAAATATACCGTTCGCCGAAAATATTGAGCGTGAAAGATTTTAGTGTATGAAAAATTAGCCGCAGCACGATACTTATAAGTGAAACAGTTGAGGCGCTGGATTATAGGAAGAAGCGCGGCGCCTCTTATCGGACACGGAGGTTCGAAAATGGATACTGTAAGAAACGAGGCGATCAACTACGCAAGACGAGGCTTCGCTGTTATCCCGCTATGGAATAACAAGAAGCTCCCAGCTACGAAGCACGGTCTAAAAGACTGCAGCCGAAATGAGAGTGAGGTATCGGAGCTCTTCGCGTCATACAAGTCGCAGGACGAGCCGAATATTGGAATCGTAACAGGGAGTGTAAGTGGCATTGTCGTCATCGATTGCGATCGGCATCATGATGAGGCTGACGGCGTCGACGTATTCAAGAAATGGCTGGTTGATAACGACATCCCTCTCTTCAATCAGTATATAGTTAAAACCCCGAATGACGGATTGCACTTCTATTATAGAACGAACATCGCCAGCCTGATTAAGAATTCAGCTGGGAAATTGTTCCCAGGCGTCGATGTTCGTGGAGATGGCGGATATGTAGTCGCCCCGCCGAGTTCCATTGATGGTAGGAATTACGAGTGCCTGACGGTGAGCAATACGATACCAGAGCTGCCGCGTCAGCTTACTGTTAAATTGCTGGAATTGAAGTACGGTGATCGTGCTCATGAGATTTTAAATCGTATAGATTCTGGAGATGATGTGGATGATGTTATTAATTCCGTTGATACGTTTGGTGCTGCTCATCGCATGTCAATTGAACAAGCTACGGCTTTATTGCGAAATGGTAAGCGTTCTAATCGGTCTGGTTTGTCTGTAAAGCAGGCATCAAGTTCCGCTCCGTCGGTCGGCGCGGGTGTCGGCGCGATGGTCGGGAAGGTGTCTGCCGGGACGAGGAACGATACGCTTTTCCGTTCGGCGTGCGCGATGCGGCATCAGGGTTTGCCGTTCGAATCGGTGTTGGCTTCTGCGGCGGCGTTGAACATGACATTCGAGCCTCCTCTGTACGACTCTGAGGTGGCGGCGGCTGTCCGTTCTGCGTTTAGATATCAGGGCGATGGCGATAATCCACAGCCTTCGATGTCGGGTGATAAACCTGTTAGCGTCTCATTTATCGGCGGCAAGACGATTAACGTCGACCCGCGTATCGCCCCGGATGTCATGTCGTTTAACGGCGTGGAGCTTTCCGTTCGCAGAACGAAGAACGCTTTTTTTGTTGAGGGGACGACTTCGAATATCGCCTCTATTATCGAGAACGATGTCGATTTGAAGGGAAAGATATCGTATGATAGCTTTCGAAACGCAATTGTCGTATCTGGCGAGCTGCCGTGGGATGTTGTTCCGTATGAAGGCGAGCGCGAATGGACGAATGCCGACGATTCCGGTTTTGACGCGTTCTTGAATGATAGGTACGGCGTGTCGGCGAATACGCAGCGGATTGCGTCCGGTTTAACTCTCGCCGCTAACTCATCGCAGTCAGATAGTTTGAAAAATAAGATTGCTGGGTTGCCTACATGGGATGGCGTGAAGCGGGCCGAGACGCTTTTTGTCGATTGTCTTGGAGTGAGAGACACGCCGTATGTCCGCGCCGCTACGACTCTGTGGCTGCGTGGAGCGGTAGCCCGTGCGATAAAACCGGGATGTAAGTTCGATTATATGCTCCTGCTGCAAGGGAAGCAGGGGCTGGGCAAGTCGTATATCCTGCAGAAGCTGTCCATGTCGTCCGATTTCTATAACGATAACCTAAACACCATCGATGGCGATGCTGCATTGGAAAAACTGCGCGGCTTCTGGATTGTAGAGATGGCGGAGCTGCTCGCTACGAAAAAGACGCGTGAGGTTGAGGCAATCAAGGCTTTCATCACTTCGCAGGTCGATTCGTATCGCGCACCGTATGCTCGCCGTGTTGAAAGGCGGCCGAGGCGTTGCGTCTTTGCCGGGACGACGAACGAGACGACATTCCTTACCGATAGGACGGGGAACCGTCGCTTCTTGCCGTTGCTGTGCGGCGTGTGCGAAAAGAAGGTCGATATGTTCTCCGATGGATTTGATGAATATGTCAAGCAGGTTTGGGCTGAGGTATTAACGATGGGCACTGACAAGCTCATATTGTCGAACGATGTGGAGTCGGCGCGTCAGGCTATTTTTGATGACGCACTCGTCGATGATGAGCGTGTCGGTTTGATTCAGGAGTATTTATCTAACAATCGCGGTGTTCGTCTGTGCGCTCGTCAGATTGCAGTCGATGCGTTGGGGCTTGATACAAAGACGATTGAGTCACGTCGTAGTCTTCTCTTCGGTGATATCCGTAAGATCATGGATGGCATGCCGGGCTGGGTGAGGCTCGAGGCGAAGAAGCGTTGCGGCGAATACGGCGTGCAGCGTTGCTGGGAGTATAACGGAGAGATTGACGAAGATGATGATTTGCCATATTAATTGACAATGCTATAAAAAATATGGTTCATCATGTCATCATAATGAAGGATGGAGTTATTTTTTAGTATTATACTTATAATAAAGAAGCGGAACGATATACCGTTCGCGGGCGAAAATATACCGTTCGCCGAAAAAATTGTAATATTCAATATTGAATTAGAAAAATACGAGCGAAAGTACGATACTTATAAGCGAGCGGGAAAAAGAAAACGAAAAAGAGCCGCTCGATGAGACACAGGGAGTGTTTGAGATGAAAGAGACGAAATACGAAAACGTAAGCATGAACATCGGACGAAAGGGAAATGCCGATATGTCTGACGTCGAAAACATGAAGCGTAAGTCGCTGGCATGGTTTTTTGACGGCGGTTCGCAGTACTACTTCGTAGTAGAAAGTGATGAGGGTGACAGTTCAATTCTTGATGCTATGAGGCATCAGAACGGAGCTGCTTGGCATATTCGTAGTAATGAGGTATTTGCCGAGCTTGCCGCCATCGATGACGGTGATCGTAATTATCTGACAGTGACGATGGTATGTCATTTCGTTAATGATATCGATGCTGAGCAGGCAAGCGATGATGAGGAAGGTGAAGGTGATGTCAAAATTGATAATCGTAATGATAGCAGCGATTATATTAATTTTAACGATATAGTCTCTGGATGTGCATTGAATGATGTATTAATGCCAGTTAAGACGGAGCTATCGTTCGATGAAGTTCGCAATTATCCTAACGCATCTGTTGGATATGGCGAGCTGCGCGATTTAAGCAACTGGCATAATACAGGAGAGCTTGGATATCATACGGCATATATCAATGGAATTAAATCCCGCAGCATCCCCGGTTATACTGGGTTATGGGCAGGCGAGGATGGATCGATTTGGTCGCAGCTATCCTATCAGGGGAACGGCGCGAAGGTGCGGCGTGGTGAACGAGTCGATGCGATGGAAGGTTCGCCTGTTCGTAAGCTGAAGCCGCAGCATTGTATGGGGTATGATGTGATTTCATATCCGCGTATCGGGCGGGCTTACGGTTCGAATCACGTGTACGTGCATCGCCTTATATATATAGCATGGGTTGATGCTAATATTGATGGGCGTGTCGTCTCGCATCTTGATGGCGTGGCGAGTAATAATGCGCCTGATAATTTGTGTGTGGCAGTCAATCGTTCTTATCATTGATGAAGCATTGCCAGATTTACATTATGGGGCGATGAAGAAGAACGAAGAGTCTTACGGCGCGGGCAGCGGTGCGGAGAGCGAATAGAGGTGATGTGGTATGTTTTTTGATGCTATTGTTGGTAATCCTCCGTATCACAAGGACGGCGGCGGGAGAAAGAAGATTCCGATTTACAATAAGATTGTTCCTGTGTTTGATAATCCGTGGCTGGTTAATCGTGCCTCGTTTATAATTCCTGATGGCTGGGTGAAAGGCGGGCAGCAGTTGGAGCCGTTCCGTAATCATTTGAAAGGACATGGCGGGGTCTATTATGTTATGTTCCGCCGGGATAATGTGTTTGAAGGTGTAGAAGCTAATGCGTCGATTGTTTGCTTTGATAATGTGAGTGATCTGAGATGATTCATAAGGTAATTGTTGGAGCTGATGGATCTATAGAGCACGGATTATTTGATTTCGATTCCAGGTACGTCGTTTATGATCCGATTAAAGATTATGTGCGCAGCTTATATATCGAGAAGGTGAACGCGCAGGCTGGTGAGACGATGGCGGAAAGAGTAACGCCGTTTCTTACGGATAGCATATCGTCGAAAAGCATGAGGTTAAACCCTGATAAGTTTTTAGATTATCCTGATGAGAGACATTCATTGCGTTGTCTCGTTAAAATAACAGATGACGGGGGGTGGTATAAATACATTGACGAGACGGAAGACTTCGGGTATGACGGGAAGCGAAGACGGGAAGATACTATCACATTATCTAAAAGATATATACAATATTTTAGATGTGCGTTTAATAGTGCTGGTGATATTAGCAGAGCAATGCGCGTCGAAATATTGACGCCAGGGGATATAGCATTTGCCAGGTATATATGTACGTGTCATGGGTCGGAATCTGAGGCGTATCGATGCAGGAGCTATTTAACATCCGATTTTTATCGCGCTGGATTGGCAAGCAATATGTTGAAATGGCATTTATATCGTCAGAAGCATTGTCTTCTTCCTGCGTTCGATTTGATTGATTGTTTGATTGATTGGTCATCTGATGTTAGCGTTAGTGATCAATTATATTCGATATATAAGTTCGATTCGTGCGATGTTCAGCATATTCATAAGTTCCTTCGTAATCATGAACGTAGTTCATTTGAGTGAAGTGCGATTATAATAATATCGAATGTCTATCCGTATTATTTTTATTTCGTACTATTTTTTTTATTTTAGGGTAGGGGAGTCGGAATCTTGGCGACGGATGCGCTCGGCCC
>ERZ808258.172-NODE-172-length-31149-cov-3.047469_pt1 | contig 31149 bp, 17 predicted proteins | sample MGYA00521280_ERZ808258 | MGnify/ENA primary metagenome ERZ808258 (study PRJEB31516, sample SAMN03275585) | gut metagenome | biome: mammalia-associated habitat; material: feces | host: Papio cynocephalus | place: Kenya | collected 2012-07-19 ...
TGCATTATGATAATCAGAGTCAATCTGATAATGGTTATCAGCTAAGACACCATTACAATACAACATCAGTCGAGTGAAATCAGTTGGCATCTTCAGTCTGACCAGAACTTCCATTGTAATAGGATCAATGAAGCAGTAATAGAAGTTTCTCAGTGCATCAGCAAGAGTCTTACTATTAAACATGGAATCAAAGATTTGTACATATGCATCATATGTATCCATATCATAGAAGGAATAGTTCTTAGTCGGGAAAGTACTTAAACCATTCAGAAGCAACGAGTTTTCAAAAGGATATCGATCATAGATTAAATATCCATCATCAAACTGAACTAATCCCTGATTGTTAGGATCATAATCAGTAGGTTTCTTCTGTAAGAAATCAAACTTGATCTTAGCCTTCTGAAGAACTGCAGTTAAACCACCAGGATCAGCAGCAGCACAAACAAGTACCAGAGGAACATCCATCTTCATAACTCGAGAACGAGAATAGATAAACTTAGAACCGCTGGAAAGAGAATCAAGTTCTTTCTTTAAACCAGAATCATACCACCCAATTACCTCAGTAATGAATTCAGAGAGCTCACCATAATCATTACCCTTTTCATCATACACTTTATTAGTACGACCAGATAAGCAGAATTTAGTTCCTCCAGAAGCAGGACCCTTATTACCGGATCGTACTGCTAAAGGAATTAGAGATTCGGGATCTTCTTTATGCTTTGTATAAACAGGCTTAAACTCCTTCATATCGATGACCATATTAGCATCATCTACTATGAAGAAAATCTTCGTATGATCCTTACCTGTACCAATTGTAGCCTTCGTTACGGCTGTACCAATTTCATCATACTCCATAGTAGTCAGGTAATTCTTATTTGGAATCGTACAGTCACCTTTGGTTACAATAATACCAGGAGGACAACTGGGACCACCAAGAAGTTTCTTGATACGAGTAATACGAGGAGACAGATTAGAACCATATCGAGAAGAAATGATCTTCTTATAAGAAGTAACTGCCTGACAAGAATCTGGAGAGATCTTAGTAACAGGATAAGGAAGCTTCTGATGAGAGATATTCATCTTCTGATCATTCAGATAGAGATACCGATCCTCATACATCTTAGGAAGCAGGAATGAGAACTTATGTCTCTTACGAGTCTCATCTTCAAAAGAGACAGTATATCGAATCATACGATCAGTAGCCGTAGATACATCCTCTACTTCAATATCTTTATTAATATACATAGCCGGATGCACATGGCTAAAATGCATCAGAATATTAACCAGATCATTCATCATTAAGTTTTCATTATATGCAGCTTCAAACTCTTGAGAACGAACAGTTTTCATATCATCATTGATTGTATGAATAGGAGGTTTTGTAACTGGTATAGCAGTTTTCTTTTCAGCTTCCAGAATTGTACGGAGAGGCACATTACCGATATTAGTTTCTTTATACTTCTCCTTCATAATCTGGTCACGTTTATAAGAAGCTACCGTTTTACCAGTTGCTTTAGCTCCCAGGATTACATCGACATCTTCGGGATCTTCAATCACAACATCAGGCATTTCAAATTCACCCATGTCGACATCCATCTCGAATTCATCATCAATAATATCTTCACCAGAAGGTTCATCGATTTCTTCTACTTTTCTTTCTTCATCGAAATCATCAATCTTCTCTTTCTTTTGACCAAGTAAAGTTGGCTCTTCTTCAACCTTAGTCGGCTTTTCTGTCTTAGTGATATTTTTACGGACCACTTTCTTGACTTCAGCTTTCTTTTCAGGAGCTACAGTATCAGGATCCGTATTCATATCAGTTAAGATCTTTTCAGTAGCCAGATCTTCCTTAGACTCCTCTTCGGCCTTCTTCATCTTTTGATCAATGATCTTATCGGCTTTGAGTTCTTCTGGAGTGGAAGTCTCCTTTGTTCTCTTAGCTCGCATCATAAACTCATGAAGAGTTTTAGTCATATCAAAATCTTCTGAAAGTTTGGTATTATCAATAGGTAATACATATACACCATGTACGAAATATAGTTTATGAAATCTTGTATATACAGCAGGATCACATAATTGACGAACCAACTGCTGACCAAACTGAGTAGCGTTTGGTCTAAAAATCAAATTGATATTATTATAGGAAGCTGTAGTAAAATACAGATCCATAGGAACAATCACATGACATTCATAATCGCCAAGATAGTTTTCCACACTACCAACCTGAGCAGATTTATAAACTCTCGTATATTCAGAGATAACCTCTCTTGTCTTAACAGACATCAACCTGGTATCTCTTGGATTATTCAGAATTGCTTGTGAAGCATAATTCGTTTCAACTAATACATTGAAATTCTTCAGAGGTCTCATCTTAGCATTTGCTAAATAAGATGTGATATCATCGATATTTTTAAGGTTCTTCGTTTTATTATTATTGAGTAATGCAGTTACAGACCCATCTTCATCCGGATGAATGATCTGAAGTCCAGCCCCTCTGAAATTATGACTCCACTTTTTATCAATAAAATATTTCCATAAGTTACGGAAAAGAAGTGTTGGATTTTTATCCAACCATTTTAATTCATCTTCAATAGAAGGAGCAAGTACCATAAAGGCCATGTTCTTCTTTCGAGCTTTCGGGTTTTCGGGCATAATGACCGGTGGTCTGGTCTTATATGTGATGAAAGGCTCAAGTGCCTGGAGCTTAATCATCTTGATCACCGTTCCTTTCTATTTAAATTCTACATATTTACCAACGTGATAATAATAGAACCCATAATATAATAGGGTTAAGCGCTATGTCTGTATATTATATCAGTGTTCAGATCATGAAAAGAGACTATTTATTTTCTACACTTTTACAGACATTACAATAATTTATCATGCAGATAAAAGGAGTTTTTGATATGAGTGTCGATATTAAAGCGATGATTATGAAGAAGCAAAATGACAAGTTGAAGTCTTCAAAACTTGTTATGAAGGATATCAATCGAGAGTTGATTACAGCATTGATTGCATTACCGGTTTATGGTAAAGAAGTGCGTGATGAGGAGATTTTAACCATTATTATTAATGGCGGTATCGAACCTCCTCGTATGGATAAAATTCGTTCTGACTTCAGTAAGAGGTTGGATAAACAGGAAGTTAAGAAGGTCAAAGGTGAATATAGAGATAATGACGGCTTCCTGGTTCTCGTTCCCCGAGCATAATTAATATTATACTTTAGAAGGAGTGTGTACGTAATGGCTAATAAGGTTGAGGCGAATGTCGCCAAGATGGTGGAGGAGCTGAAGAAGAATCCCTCTGCTCGTTTCAGTAAGTCCGACTTCCAGGCTCTGGTGTATGCGGTCCTGGCTGATAAGGATTTCGATACCAAGAAGTATGTGATTAAGAATGATGAGATCATCGAGCAGCATACTTCTCTGAATGATGCTATGAAGAAGTTTATGGATAAGCTTCTGAAGCATGCGCAGATGTCTGATTCTGCTGAACGTGCTGCAGTGATCGACAGCTTTGAGTTTGGTCCTCGTGATGTTGAGTGGATTACTGATGCTGTTGATGAGGCTATGTATCAGTACAGCGAATGCGGCAAGAATATGCGTATGTTCCGTGATAAGATGCTGCAGCTGTCTGTGAAGAAGATGGTTCGCTCCGGCAAGTCTGCTGGTAAGATTACATATAAGAAGTCTGTTGTAGACAGAGCCGTTGCTCTGAAGAAGAGAACGGACAAGTAAATTTGCTATTCAGGAAACCAAAATGGTTTGCGCTTCCCATTTTGGTGGATTTGTTGCTGTTCATATCGAACCCTCCGGTTAGAGAAGATTAGGTACCCTTCGGGGTACCTTTTCTTCCCTCTCTTTTTCTCACACCTATTTAAATAGGGTCAACATCCATATAATCTAACACCCGGAAAGGCGGTGAGAAAATGGCTAAAGTGGATAGAAGTACTCGTGAAATTAATCAGCGAGTAAAACGTGCAGTGGGCAATACTTCTAAGAGAGCTAGCAATGCTGGCAAAATGTTTTTACATGTAGGAGGAGAGTTCTTAAAGACGAACTTTCCTACCCCTTTTGCTTTTGTGGAAACCAATAAAGATGTATTGGACTCTACTGCAAAATTCTTACGTAATCCTGTAGATAATGTAAACAGACAGATCAACCGGGCGTTAGCTACTGATGATTTCAAAGCCTTATCTAAACTGGCTAAGAATACATTAGCAGACCTCAAGAGTGGTAACTATTATGATCCTGAGAGGCATCGTGATGCTGCATCGGAACAGATGGATGCTGCTATGGCTGAACTTGATAATTTTGATTTCGATTTCGGCGGCTTTGATCTTAGCGATTTCGATGAGAATGGTGACTGGGTAGATAGTTCTGATGATGCTGCTAAGGCTGATGTAAATACACAGCTTAAAGTTGCATATCTACAAAATGCAAAAGATGATGCACGTACAACAGCAACTGTCAATGCAATTGTAGGTGGAACTCAAGCTCAGATTCAGAATGATAATGCCAATGCTCAGGTTAATATTCGTATGATGCTCAAGCAACACTCTGAAATGATGCAAACTCAAGAGAGTTTGATTCAGGGTCAGCAAGCTACATTCGAATTAATTTCTAAATCTTCTGAAGCTCATGCCAATCTCTTCCGAGAAGCTCATAATCAGGTAATGGGTAAATTTGATACTACAATCGAATTACTTAAGAAGATTGAAGTTAATACCCAGAAGCCTGTTAAGACTGAGAAGAAGAGAAAAGAAACTGAAGATATCTTTGGTACTAATGGTGAGCTGAATCTGAAAGCTTATGCAAAAGCTGTCAAGAAGAATATCAGTGATAAGATGTTCAGTCTACCGATTGGTATCGGTGGAGTTATGGGTCTCCCATTTAGTCAGATCATTGAAACTTTTGGTGATAACCCGATTGACAGCTTATTGCAGTTAGCTCTTAGTGCAGCTATTCCGAAGGGTACGAGATATCAGATGGAACGTACCAATAAGAATATGCAAGGATTCTTACCTGCTCTTATGCAGAAGATGACTGAACGTGGTCGTCTCTATGAAACTGGTAAGAGTAATAAGAAATTTGATATGCTTATGGGTCTTCTTGCTCCAAGTCAGGAATCCAAGACCGGTATCAGTACCAGAAATAGTGATTATCTGAAGGCTGCACAGATTACCAATAAGACGGTACGAGCTATTGAGGAAGTCATCCCTATGTGGCTTTCTCGTATTGACTCACATCTTACTGGCGGTCCAATGATGGTTTATGACTATGAACGTGGACAGTTAGTAAATGCTGGTAAAGTTATTGCTGAGAATGAACGTTATAATCGTAATATCGCCAAGAATATTGATGGGTATTATGAAGTAGCCAGCAGAGCTAAGAATTATAAGTTTAAGAATGAAGGAGATCAGAAAGCTTTCTTAGACTTTGTATATAGATTCTTCCAGAATGCTGGTGAAAATGATAAGTTCATCAATCCTTGGGGAGATATGAAGAATCTGATGAGGGATATGGATGTCCCTGAAGGGTCCAATTATGATAATATGCTTATGGCTATTCTTCGTAACTTGAATCCTGATCAGAGTAAAGTAAAGGGTGCCAATAAAGCTGCTATTCTTCAAATGAATAGTAGTATTGCTAATGCTCGCAGAAGACGTAATGATACGAACTTTAGAGTAAATCGAGATCTTGCTGAAAGTGGGCTAATTGGTGCTTGGTCCTTTATGGATGAGACCAGTAGAAATGCTATCATTGGTAAAGCTATGAGTCAACATGATGAGCTTTCTGATGAAGATATTGAGAAGATCAGTGAACAAAGAAGAAAAGCTCTGTTAAAGAATGGTGGAGTTAACGCCTCCAATGTTCTTCTTGCTGATATTCTGAAAACACTTCGTTCTGGTATTATTACTTATAGCACTTCACTAAAGGGTTCACCTGAATCTATTCCGGATTATGTGAAGGAAAAGATTAAGGTTAAGAGATCTCGTACAATTACTCCTGGTACAGTTGGTGGTCGTGCAACTTCTATCAATGATCCTGCAACACAGCCGGTTGATGAGTTATATGCAAATACAATGTCTCTGGAAGAGCTAATGACTCAACAGGGGAATTTGGCATATGATAAAGATGAGGATGCGCGTCAGAGAGAGATTGAACGTCTTCGTAAGGAAGGTAAGGATCCTACGAACCGTTATAATGATACTCTTCGAGATAAGAGTAAGTATTATAAGAAGGCTTTTGAGGAATCCAACTTCGGTAAGCTTGTTGCTACTGTCAAAGCAACTGCAGAGAATCCTTTTAAGCTAGTTAATAGTGCTCTTCAGATGGTAGATGACATGATGTACAAGACTCTGTTCGGTACAGATGCTCTTAAGGATGGAGAAGAAGATGGTCCTATCGATCCTAAAGATTCTCCTTCCATTCTGAAGACTACTATGAATATCATTGCTAAACAATTCAATCAACTCTCTGGATTTGTCAATAGTACATTTAAGAGGATTGATGATTATCTGTTTGCTCCTGAACATGGCCTGTTTTCTAAAGCTATGAAATCTCTTGGCGAAATGCTTGGATTTGGTGAGTTAAAAGATAAGGCTATGGGTAAGGCTAAGAATATTCGTGATAAGATCAAGAATAAAGTTGTCGGTACCAAGGGTGAAGATGGTAAGTATTCTGGTGGTTGGGCTTCTAACCTTGTAAATAATTACAAGGAAGGCAAAGATGACCTGGAAGGTACCATTAAGGGTGCTATCAACAAGATGCTCTATGGTGACTATGCTGCCAGTAAGGGTAAGTTTGAAGGCTTTGTTGTTGATGAGCAAGGCAATGCTACTCAGAAGAAGGATTATGGTGGAGTCATTGGTAAGATTCGTAAGTCTTTTGATGGCCTGAATGATTTCCTCTTCGGAGAAGGCACTGCTGATGATAAGGATCGTTCCAAAGCTAAGTGGAAGAAAGTTAAGGGTGCTTTTAAAGAAGCTGCTCCTAAGATGACTGCTGGTGCTGGCATCGGTGCTATTACTGGTCTCTTCCTTCCTGGTGGACCTATCCTTGGTGCAATTCTTGGTTCCATGACTGGATTAGTTTCTGGTTCTTCTGAACTGAAGAAATACCTCTTTGGTGAGTATAGCGATGAAATGGAAGACGTTATTGATCCAGAAACCGGAAAGGTTGCCACTGATTGGAAGGGTAATAAGAAACAGAGAAGAAAGCAGACCAAATCTGGTATCTTTAGTAGAGAACTCCAGGATGGTGTGAAGAAGATAGTTCCTGCCAGTATCCTTGGTGGTATTGGTGGTAAACTTGCTGGTGGTAGCATTGTATCTCTCGGTGCTAAGATGGGTATTCTTCCCGCAACTACCAGTTTACTCCCCTTTACAATCCTTGGTGTTGGCGCTGGACTGCTCTCTACTTCTGATGAGTTTAAGAAGATGATCTTTGGTGATTCTGAAGATCCTAAGTCTGGATTAATTTCTAAGGATTTTAGAGAAAAAGCATTAAAGACAGTTAAGAAGGTTGCACCTTCTGCTTTAGGTGGTGCAGCTATTGGTAAGGGCATGGCTCTTGCTATGGGCCATCTTGGTATCTTCCCTGGCTTAATGCTTGGTCCTGGCGGTCCTATCATGGCTACGCTTGGTGCTATTACTATGGGTAGTCAGGCTGATAAGATTAACAAGTTCTTATTCGGTGAAGAGACTGAATCTGAAGTTGATGAGAAAGATAGTGAAGGTAATGTAATCGGTAAGAAGAAAGTGAAGAAACGCGAAGGTGGTGTCTTCGGTAAGGCTTATGATTACATGAAGGATAAGGTTATGGAACCGATTGCCAAGGGTATGAACAATGTAGTTAAAGGTATTGGTAATTGGTTTAAGGAAGATATCCTCGGCCCTCTTGGTAGATCTATCGAACCTTTGAAGGATAAGTTGAAAGAGGCTGGCGCTTCTATCAAGGAATCTCTATCTAATATTGGTAATAGTATTGCTACTGGTATTACCAGAGCTCTTGGTATCGTTCCCGAAGATCAGGATATGAAGACTTTCTGGGAGAAGAATGTTAAAGGTAAGTTGAAGCAAACCTTTAATAATCTTTTCAGCGGTCTTGGTAAACTGATTGGTAAGATCTTATCTGCTCCGTTTAAGGCTCTTGAATCTATTGTTCGTGGATCCACTCAACCTGGTGAAGAGGATGATGGTTTAGGTGATGGAACTGGAGCTCCTAAGAAGAAGGGTCTTTTTGGGAGATTCAATGATAGTTTCAATAAGTGGAGAGATAAGAGTAGAAAGAGGCGATTCCAGAGAGCTGGTGAGAATCTTGGTAATGCTTTTAAAGATTCTGGTTCTCATTTAGAAGATATCGGATACCGCTTTGCTGACTATGCCGATACTGCAGCGACTGGTGCTGCTGTTGGTATGAATAAAGTTGGCGGAGCGCTGTCTCGTATCTTTGGTGGTAAGAATAATCCTGTGCAAGCTGCTACTACGAGTACTGCTGCAGCAACTGGATTTACTATGGCTCAGTTACAAGCTATGCCTGTGGCTGATGCGATTCAGAATATTCAGAAGAAACAGTCCCAGGGTATTCCTTTAACTCCTGCAGAGCAGTCCTTTATGTCTGCAAACTGGAGAAAGGTAAAAGGTAATACTACAGTTACTCAGAATCGTACAATCAATCAAACGATTAAAGATTCTGCAGATAACAAAGAATCTGAGACTGATTCTGAAGATACTAAGATGTCTAGAGCAGATCGCAGAGCTGCTAAGGCTGAAGCTAAGGAAGAGCGAAGAGCTAAGAAGAAATCTGCTTCCTGGGCTAAAGATAACCATGATAACATCAAGAAGATGTCCAAAAATACTGCTAAGATCTATGACGAGATCAGAGGTCAACTCGGTGGTCTTGGATGGAATGTAGCTTACATTAAGACACTTCTTGAGTTACAGTATGGTCCTTTAAATAATGACCAATTACCCGAGGAGATGGAAGGTTCTACTAAGTCTGTACGTAAGAAGCGCGGCTTCTTCGGTAAGATGAGAGATAAAGCTTCTGATATCTTCCATGGTATTGGTGATAAGCTCGGAGATCTCAAAGATGCTATCTTTGGTGATCGTGATAAATCTGGTAAGGGTAAAGGTGGTGGAGGTCGAGGAGGTATTAAAGCCATTCTTCGATTAGTATTTACACCTTTCCGAATCCTTGGTAAGGCTGCTGGATTTATTGGTGATCGTATTAGTGATCTATTCGATGTTCTTGGTGTAGCTGTTAAGAGTGGCGTACAATTAATTGGTGATGCACTTCATACTGGTGCGCAGCTAATTGTTGGTGCTGCTAAGGGTATTGGTTCTGCTCTTGGTGATGCTGCTGCTCTGTTCATTGGTACTATTAAAGATATCGGATTAAGTCTCACTGCGATGATCCGAGGTACACTACAATTCTTATCCGATACGATTCCTGCACTGGCTGCTGATGTAATTCATGCTGGTGTTGGATTAGCTAAGGGTATTGGTAAGGGTGTAATCAAGGGTGCTAAATGGATTGGCTCTGGTATCAAGGGTATTGGAACTAAGATCAAGAATCGTCGTGATAAGAAGAAAGGTATTACTACACAGACAAAGATCGAACGAATTGGAACTTTCCAAATTGCTGGTGGATACGTCGATGATTCTGGTACTACCTTCCCGATGATCGGTGATAAGTTAGCTCCTCAGCCAGTACCTATTGTTAGCATGTTCAAGGGTAAGGCGCATGGCTCTATTCCGTATGCTATTCCAGTATATGTTGCAAATGATTCTATTCCTGCAACTATCAAGAATATGATGAAGGGTGATAAGGATGATAATCTGGATAAGGATTATACCAACACCTATAAGTCAGTCGATAGACAGGCAGAAGCAAATGCAAATCCTGCAGAAGTATATGATAAAGCCATTGCCAATGCCAAGACTAAAGAAGAGCGTGATGCTATTCTGCATGCTGCTCAACTGAATGCAGCTAAGCAACAGCTTGCCTTACCAGCACACACTGAAGAGGAAGAAGAATCTTCTGGTGGATTATTCTCTACACTCATTAGTTCACTTGCTGGCGGATCTGGATCTGGTGGAATATTGAAAGCTCTTGCTGGACTATTTGCTGGAACAAAACTCGGTAAACTAGCAGCTAAAGTTATTCCTGCTATTGCGCCAATCACATCTCTTGGATTAAGCACAGTGCTTCCTGGTATGATTGGTGCTATTGATCAGGTTAAAGAAGGAGATCTTGTCAATGCTGGCATTAGAGGTACACGCACATTTACTCAAACTGGGGTGAATGCACTTAAATTAAGTGGTCGTTATCTCGAGAAAGCTGCTGGTACAATGCCACTGAGTGCTGAGGAAGGTAAGCTTTTAAAGAAGTCTAATGTTGCACAAAAGATTGGTACTTCAATTGCTAAAACTACACAGAATGCTACAAGTAAACTTGTAACTTGGATTAAGAATGCTTTTACTAAACTCTTTGGTGAAAATACTATTAAGAATGCTATAGCCAATGTCGGTGAAGGTAAAGGCAATCTGAAAGAAAAGTTACTTGCTGGTGTTACAAAGAATCTTGATAAATGGGTTGCAAATGCTGGTAAAGAAACTGCAGAGCAGCTATTAAAGAAAGCAAATATTGTTTTAATGGTAGCAGGAGCAGTAGTTGATTTCACTAAGGGTTATAGAAGAGCTGATAGATACTTTGATGTCGATCATTCTGATCTTACTTTTGGTATGAAGCTAACTGCTGGTTTATGTAATGCATTATCTGGTCTGGCATTTGGTTTAATTCCAGAGGCTTGGTTAACTCAGACGCTATATAGTATTCTTGCTAACGCTGAAGATAAGCAAAATCTTGCTGACAATCAACAGAAGCTAAAAGATAAAGTTGCTACATATAATTCTGAGAATAATACAAGTTATAGTGTTGAAGAATTCCAAGATAAATTTAAAGAGGATGGATCTAGACGTAGTCCTGGATTATTCAAGGGTGTATGGAATGTACTGACTGGTAAAACTTGGTATGGTGATGAACGCTATACTGAGGAAGAAAAACAGGCAAATCTTCAGCGCACAATGAATAATTTGGATAACTTCCATGCACTTGGTGCTGGTCGTTGGGGTCATGGTCCTGCGCACTATTCGCAGAGAGATTCTCGTTGGAATCATGGTACAAATATGGCTTCTGTTGGTTGTGGTCCTACAGCTGCAGCAATCGTAGGTAGTGCTTATGGTGATAAGAGAAATCCCTTAGCAGCTAATGCAATGTCTTATGGTCTTGGTATGCGCTCTGCTGATGGTGGTACTGATCCTAGATTCTTCAGTCAGTATGCTGCATCTTCTAACTATGGTATGGCACAGGGTCCAAATTCCAGTGCTATGGTTGCATCCAACCTGTCTAAGGGTCAGCCTGTTGTAATGATGGGTAAGGGTGGAGCATTCGGTTCTGGTATGCACTATATGGTTGCTGATAAGATGATGGGTAGAAATAGAGTTAGCATGATTGATCCATATACTGGAGGTACTAAATCTGGTAATCTTGGTTCTATTATGAAGAACACTTCTTCTACTATCTATTCTTATGGTAAGGGTCCTGGTAGCGGTGGTAGAGGTAATGGTTTTGGTGGAAATGTCCGTGGTGCACAGCAAGCTCTCTGTAACAAGATGGCCGGTGTAGCCGGAAAGATCAGATATACTACCAGTGGCGCACAAGATCCTGATCAGGGCACTGCGTCCTGTGCATCTATGTGTAACTGGGCATATAAGAAGGTCTTCCCAGATGTATTTACCAATGCACCTATGTCTGCTAATGCTTACTATAGTTCTCTGGATAGTCGATTTGAGACAATCTATGTCAATGATGGTACTCAATCGTTCAATATGAACATGCTTCAGCCCGGCGACTTGTTGTACTTCGATTGGCGAACAACAAAGATCATGAATGGTAAGATGTCTCATGTTGATATGTATGCTGGTAATAATATGGTATGGTATCATGGTGGTGATCCAATTATGGGACCCACTAAGAAGACTATGACTGATTATAGAATTCAGCATCTGATGAAAGTGCGTCGTTATAAGCCATTTATTGATGGTAGTGTTAAAACATATGATGACTCTGAAGTCGACTATACTGGTTCTACTACAAGTGATTCTGATAGTACTAGTGATAGTACCTTCTTTGGGCAGATTACGAATCTGTTCCAGTCTGCTGGTGAGAAGTTTGATAACTTCTTCGGTGGACTGTATGGAAATAAATCCAGTAATAGTGATGATTCATCTGGTACTACCAGCGGTGGTGCTTCTGGTGTAATTACTTCTACTTCAAATATTGGACTGTCTACAAATACCAGAGAAAATGGCAGAAAGATCTGGAAGTTCTTCAAGGATAAGGGATTATCCAATAATCAGATTGCTGGTATTGTGGGTAATTTGTATCAGGAATCCTTACTCCGTCCTGAGAATGTTAGTGACTATTATAATAAGAGAACTGGCATTACCGATCAGGGTTATACTGATATGGTGAATAATGGTACATATAAGACATTTGCTACAGACGGTGAAGGATATGGTCTGCCGATGTGGACTGTCTCTGATAATAAGGGACCGTTACTGGAGTCTGCTAAGAAGAGTGGTAAGTCTGTTGGTGATCTTGGATTACAGCTCGACTTCTTGTGGAATGATCTGAATACGAAGTATAAGGAAGCCTTAATGGATCCTATTCGTCAGTCTGATTCCCTGGAAGATATTGCTGTCAAGTTCATGCAGACATATGAGAAGCCTGCTGGTTATAAAACCGAAGCTAAGAAACAGGAGCGCATTAATGCTGCTAAGACTGTTCTTTCTCAGTTTGGTACTGGTAGGGGCGATTTAACGAATCTGACTTCTATGAATAACCGTATCCGTGGTATGAACACCACTATCACTAAACTTAATGAGTTTGGTAAGGGTGAATCTACTGCAGTTATGGCTACGAAGCAGATTACAGATGCTATTAAGAGCAGTGAGTTCGGTAAAGGTGAGAGCGATGCAACCACGCAGCAGATGCTCCAGCTTATGACCAAAGCTTTTGGTCAAATGATCTCACTGCTGAGTGATATCAAGGATAATACTGGTTCTGGTTCTACTGTAACGTCCAGCAATAGAAGCAAGAATATGAAGACCGTTCGTGGCGATAATTATAATGCGAATATGGATACTGAAAATAATACTACAGACTATGGTAGAATTATTGTAGATAATCTAACTCGCAGATAATTTAAAGTGTTGTCCTTGACAATACAATAATGTATGAATCAAAAGAGTGGATGCCGGTTCATACTGGCATCCACTTCTAATTATCTTGTAAGAAAGTGAGGCGAACGAAATGGCTTACGAGATTTTAAATAATGCATATCTTTGTCGTACTCTCAGATCGACTAAGCTATATGCTCGTCCGAATGATATTAAGCCATCTAATGTAATCATTCCTGAAGATATTACATTGACAACTGATGAAGAATGTCAGATTAATGGAATTAAGTTTTTTAAGATTTCTTCTATCATAAAAGGTGAAGATGATCAATATATTGGAATGTGGATTTCCAGTCAGGAAATCGAATATTCTAAGATTTTATTGGAAGAGAAAGAACCACAAGAAATACAACCAGATGATTCTGAGGATGTTGAGGAGTGGTTAGTCACAAATGTACCAAAAGTAACATTCTATGAAAAGAGCACGTCGGGAACTGGCCTCCCTATGGAGTTGCCAGTGGGTTCTTCGATCGCTGCAGATAAAAAGGTAAATGTTACAATTAATGGTTTTACGCAAACCCGTTATCATGTGGCAGATTGTATTGATCCAGAAGGAATGCCTTTATTCCTTGTGATTGATATGTGGGTTCGATATGGTACTGAGGTTCGTATCAAAGATGATACAGATATTGTACCTGTGCCAGATGTACCAACTCTTCAATCCGCAAATAGAGATCGTGCAGAAGCCAGAGGTACATATAATAAGAATAAAAATAAAGAACCTAAAAATGAAAGAGAACGTCAGCGCCAAGCTAGATTAGCAGCTCAAAAGAAAGCCAAAGAGACAATGGCCAAAAATGAGCAGAAAGCTATGGAATCTAATTTTACCAGTGCTGCTGTTCCAAGACAAACACAGAATCGTAATAATAATGCTACAACACCATCCGCTGTGTATGAGAATCAAACTATCTTTAACGATGTTGATGTGGATTATGGTGATGTGAATAATATAGTTGCTGGATATACCCAAGGTTATTTTTCAAATGGTCAATCTATTATGGGTACTCCAATTGGACGTATGTTATTTGTGCATGGTATGCCATTCCAGTTTACACATTATACTGATAGACGAACTGGTAGTACAAAACAATATGGTAATGCAAATGAATATTACGATTTGACTCGTATGGGAACTTCTATCAAAAGTGGAGGATCCAAAGCTGCTGGTGCAGATTTCTATGGTAGATCGTATGAGCAAGAGATTGCATGTAATATTCCTATTATGTCAGTAGTTCCAGGAGAACCTCAGTATATGTCCCTTGTAACTGGTAGTTTTGTATTCCCCACTTATACTAAAGCGAAACGTCAAGGTCAAGATTTCAGTGCATTATTTAATGTATTAACTGATAAAGAAACACAATCTGTTATAAATGATATCAATGCAGGTGCAAGTGATAGCAACTTATATCAGTACTATACGATGTCTGTTAATACTGATGAATATTTCGCTTATGTAAATACATTGTGCAAAATGAGTGCCATCTTAATGGGTCTTAGTGATTTCCAATATTATGGTACTAAATGTACATTAGTTGACTGGGGTAATTATAATTCAACTAATTCTGGCGGTCAGGATTATAATATGCTTGAAGAAATTATTGGTATTGATGGTGGTGTATCTTTTGCATATGATCCAGGATCTTCTGTAACAGATAGCCTCAGTAATACCATTGAAGATTCTCAGTTTACTGGATTACTGAAAGGTATTTCACAGAAAGCCAGAGAAGCTGGATTCTTATTTGGCAACTGGGCAAACGATATTGATTATTTATCTGCTGTCGATGATACTGACTATGATTCGTCTATAACTGGTATTACCAGTTCTACTTTAGGTAAAGTATTTGGTGGTCAGGGTATTCTTGGTCGAGCTTCGACATTTATTAAGAACTCTGGTAAGGGTATGAATATCCGATTCCCAAAAGTTTGGCAAGACTCTAGCTCTAGTAAAGATTATAGTATTGAGATGCATTTTATTGCACCGTATGCTACTAACTTCTGTAAGTGGAGATATGTGCTTGTACCATTTTTCCATTGCTTTGCTTTAACCGCGCCACGAATGAAAACATCTCTGAATATGTATTCTACGCCATTTTTAATTCGTGCATATTCTAAAGGATATTTTAACGTTGAGATGGGTATGATCAATAGCTTATCTTGGAGACGTTTTGGTGATGGTGGAGATATGGTATCTGATGATGGAATCCCTACTCAGATTGATGTTACTATGGATTTCCAAGATATGTATCAAACTATCGGTATGAGTAAGATCGATGGTGCATGGGATCCTCTCAATATCACTGGTAAAGGAATTACAGCACAGCTTGGTCTATTTTTCAATAATACTGGATTAATGGATATGCTTGGTACTATGTCTGGTGTTAATATGAATAGAATGAATATTGGTGAACGCATTGCATTATATTGGAATGCTGCTGCTACCATTGGTGTTGCCGGTCTTCCTGGTAACTTTAAGAGAGCTATCACAGATCGTATACGTAACCTATATGAGAGCTGGATTACTAAGGGTATGTAATTTTTAATTCATATAACATTTTTATAGAGTGTAATAAGTATCATTGAGCCCTCCGTTGTGTAGAGATCCCCTCCTGTATTGGAGGGGATTCTACTATTTAATATTTTTCTACATTTTTAACAACGAAATAATAATGGAATGCATTAAAAGGAGTTTGATGCAATGTGAAGATAAAATCACGTAAACAAAAAATAGATGAATATAATACAAAATATCCGAATCGTTATTACGATCCGGAAATTTCACTGCGAAATTACTTTCTATCCAGAGGATGGAATTTTGATAAAGCTTTGAAAAAAGCAAAGAAGAAAGCAGATAACATTGAGATAAATAGAAAATATGAAACTATTCGGGTTGTGATGTATGAACAACCAGTAAAGACAGATCGACCCAGAGCATTCAATTCCCATATTTATTCTCCCAATGCTGCAGCGAATCATTCATATTTTGAAAAAGCAGTTAAAGGTATCTGTAAAGATATTAAATTAATTAATACTCCTGCAGAAATTACTATTAATGCTTATATCGAAATGCCTTCACGAGTTCCACCTGATGAAGTGATACTTTTTGAGGGAAAAGTATTAGATATCATTGATATGCCAGACTATGATAATATTGGAAAAGCATATACTGATATGCTTAAGAATGTATTAATCATAGATGATGATATATTTCATCGTGGTGAAATTAATAAATATTATTCAGTAATGCCGAGAGTAGAAATCATTATTCGATATCAGAAATCACATGATTCAGATTACGTCTATAAAAAGATTAAATCTAGAAAATCAGTGAAGGCTGCCATTGAAACCGGTCAATTAGAATTGATGAGGATTTAATTATGTATAATATTAAGGAAACAAACTATACTGCATATGAAGTAGATGGGTTTATTTTTAATACAGAAAAAGAAGCCGAACAACATATCAGAAAGCTTTTACACGCGAAGCTTATGATGATGGTACAGGCTGGACAAATACAAGTATCTGAAGATATTCATGATTTCATGCCATCTTATGATTACTTAGTAAAAGAATTTTCTTGTATTAAACTTCTAGATGGTAGTAAAGAAGTTCGTGATAATTTAAGAGATATCATCTATGATCTGAAAAGAATTGATGATATTGATGCAACAAATGATCCATTCAAAAATGGTTCAGTTGGTAAAACGTATGCAATACTTCCTGACTCAGAGGCGTATTTATACTTTAATGTAGTAAGCGTAGAAGATCGTATTGCTTGTTTACAAGAAATTTTAGATGATATGAAAACATTTAATGACTCCATGGAAGGGAGTGAGAATCAGAATGAAGAAAAGTGATAAGTATATGCAGACCAGTATTATCAATGAGATTATGAAGCAGTATAACATGCGGACGATTGCTGAAGAGCTTTGTAATCAGTTGAAGAAATCTGGTTCTGTTTCTGTATATGAAGTAAATGAGGATGGTTTTGTTCTTCGTCGTAATACGGATGGAATCATTAGTCCAGATACCATTATTGATGGGTTAGTAAAAACTTTCCGTTCTATTGTCTCTGACGATGATGAACTCCAGGAGATTATTCAAGATACATATGATTTTGAATATGATAAGAAGTCTATTAACGATGAACTTCTGTCTGAAGATGTTAACGTAAAATTATCTGGAAGATTAATTTCTATTGAAATTGATTTTTAAAATAGATATGGGGAGGCTTAATTGCCTCCCCATATTTTATTTCTTACTTACCGTAATAAATACGCTTAGCCTCTTCTTCGACTTCACGAGCAGTATACTTATGAATACCAAAAACATTGGCACTCTCATACAGACAATACAGCATTACAGCACGCTCGCGGATCTTATCAGCATTCTCAGACAGAACCTTATCAACACTGACAGTACCGGAAGCATTTTCATTGACATCCTTCACAGCCAGACCAGCAGTAGCATTCATGATTGCATTCATCAGAGAAGTAGGACCAACGGCATTCAAACGATTGATTGTCTCATTGACAGTCTTAGGATCCTCGCCAGCGGCAACCTTAGAATTAGCCATATTCAGAGCATCCTTAATAGCGCGGGCCTTCTTATCTTCAGCAAGCAGAGAAGCAACAGCACTATCACGAATTGTCTGGATCTGAACAGTAGGGGCCTTAGCATCAAACAGTCGATCGATGATAGCCTGATCTTCTTCAGAGAGCTCAACCTTATCACGACCAGAGCATTCCAGATCAGCATCCTCTGCATCGCAGCACTTAGACTCAGAAATAGCTTCAGCAACCTCTACGCAGTCCTTGATAAAGGTGCAGGATTCCTCCAGAGTCTTCTTAACTTCCTTAATCGTATGATCATTCAGCTTCAGCATATCAGTATAGAAAGCCTCAGCCATCTTAGTAGCACGAGCTGCATTTACCGGCTCCTTAGAAGGGTCAATCTCACAGCAGCATAACTGTACACGACCCAGGCACTCTAACAGTGCAGCATTAAAAGCGGCATGTTTATAATTCATCTTCTGAATAGCATTCATACTAATTCCTCCTTATACTTCATCCAGATCAATCTGGATATCAGTGACATTAAGTTGCTCAGGTACGAAACGATAGATAATATCTTTATTCGTAAACTCAGGTACAGTATATGTAAACTCCTGATAAGAAGCATCGAATTTATTTACGCCCATATATTTGATAGATTTCACTGAAGAATATTGTTCCTCAATCAATGTACAGATATTGGACATATAGATGCTTGTATCAGTAATATATGTATCTCTGAGGTATTCATAAATAAACTGACGAATTTCATCAATATCGACATTCTTACCATAAATCTTAAAGTAGAATGTGGGATTCAGATCATTCAGATCTGCAGTGACTTCTTCGCCATCAATACTACGACCACCAGTGATGGTAATATATTTTGATCTACCATAGGTAGCTGTAAATTTCAAAGAAATATCAAAGTCTGTTGTTAATTTCAAAAGTGCACCATAAACTTCTCTGAAGTTCTCGAATGTATCATACATATTACTGATATTTTTGATACCATATTCGTACTCAATCAGAGGAACTTCTGAAATATAGAAATTAACAACTCCTGATTCTTTCTTAGCAGTTACTGAAGAACTGGAGAACTTATTATATTCCAGTAAGAGATCATAAGGATATTCCGGTTTATTATAGAATCCACACATTAAAGCATAACCTTCAGTTGCAGATTTAGGAAGATAGGAAAATACTTGATCTGTTCTTTCATATTCTTCCCAAAGGTCATACTTATACATAAAGAATACTTCTAATGTAGCATCCTTAAAATCAATTACACTACCATAATTCTTCTCAGTGCCATTCTGGTATAAACCGGTGGTGATATGAAGATAATCATCCTCAGTAACAAAATCGTTTGTCTTCATCTGCCCACTAAAAGTAAAGGTACGAGATTCTTTATTATAAGAATCAATTGGCATCTTCATATAAGCTGCTGGAGCATTACCTTTACGGAAGATGATATAGCACATAATAGCTTCTTTGTCTTTGATAGTACCATCTTTCTCAACAAGCTCATCATCGTTTGCAGTATTCATATTACCCTCAATGCTGAACTTATATACATTAGACTCAGTAGATGAATGTGCATTACGGAAAATATTTACTTCACGTGTAATAATCTGAAATGGAAAAATCGTATTCAGTAGTTTACCAGATAATAGAATATAATCATTCACTGAAGTATAATAATAAGATGCAATATTATACTTATTCAGGAGAATCATGAAAGGTGAAGTAAAATAGAAAGTGTCTTCTTCATTTTCATCATGAGGAACTTTTACAATAAGATCTTCTGCTCCCTTTGTACCAGGGATCAACTTCCATTTATTGTAAGCATTGATAACTTTTCTGTCAAGTGTTTGATCATAATAGTCAAAGTCACCGATATTCCCAATATTACGAATACCAGTAATTTTAGCACGGACAGTATTTGCTGGTACAATCTCACTATTATAACGAAGAAGTGTATACAAATAATATCTGCGATCCTCAATATCATTACGTTTCTTGATAATTTGCACATTGGCATCAATATCATTAATATATGTAATAATATCATGCTCTGTAGTAATATTATCTCTCCGTGTCTTAGCATCAATTAATCGTGCTTTAATATCTTCGATAGAATCGCCATCAGCAGCATCAACCGTGTCACTAAGCATAGTGATAATTACATTGACACCAGAATAGTTATAATTGCCATCTCGATAAAGGCTAAATGTAGTATTATCATTTCCGATAGTGATCATACCATCTGAACCAAGAGTTTCACGAATTTCACATTTGATCATCGTATTTGCACCGAGGTTCAGTTTTTGATTATTCATAATAAAAAGAATATTGGAATTATCATCATTATAATAAATATCATTTGTAGTAGCATCACTTAAATAATGAGTTGTTCCAACTCTCGTATATGTATCACTTGTAGACTTTTTGTAGTATATATCAAATCCAGCAAGTTTGTTATCATAATCAAATTCAATACCATCATACATGAACTGAATTTCATCTGTAACAATCTTCTCTTGAATATTATAAGAGAACTGATAGATCTGTACAACGAGCGTAACCATTTCTTGTCCACGGTCATTCTCTTGCTCATACATTTGAATATATGAATCATAGGATGCATATTCTCCGCTATATGCAGCAGAGTATACAATACCAGTAGATCTTTGGGTTGCTCGAATAATGATATCATCCTCTAATGAGAAAGGAATACCATTATGCATAATGGTAGAACGTCGATCGACTGTAAATCGAATCTCATTCTTACCATTACGTTCACCCTTATTCAAGATATCAGATTTTAGTATACCAATAATGGCGAATGCTCTACCAGGAGTAGCATAATCTACACCAATAGAACGGATCTTTGCAGTCTGTCTAACACGAACTTCAGAGGTAGAAAGTTCTGGACAGTAATCTGCTGCACGCCGTTGTTCCAGCGTAACTGTATCTTCAATAGATACCGCCATTGTCTCCGTAAGATAACCCAGAATAGATACACGGTTAGTATCTAATGTTTCTTCAGGGAAATATTTGGGGAGAATAACACCCACCAGATCATTGAGGATGTCTTTGCGGTTGATTAATTTTCTGGCCAATTGTTTCTCACCTCTTTATCACGTTCTACTAACGGTATTTGTTAATCTCTTTAATGGGTCCATAACACCAGCAAGAGTTCCCTTAAATGCATTACTAAGGCTCTTTTGAATTTGATCAGGATCCATACCAAGATTTCTCATAGCATTGGCAGCTTGAATATAATTATCAGAATAATTGATATTGGGATTCGTTTTATTCTCCCAAGTTAGATAATATTTTAAGCAACCTGTATTATCTCTATTCATAACGATATACGGATTCGTTGCCCATACATCACCTTTTACAAATGGTGTTTCTTTATTATTTTGCCAAACCTCATTACTTAATAGTGAAGGATGAGTCCACCCATTTGCCATCTTTTGTTGTATTGTATCATACGAATCACCTGACAATACGTTAATATCATTTAATACAGAAGGATCACAAGGATCAGATCGAATTGAATAAGCAAAATCAATAGATACATTATCCTCAACGATCATCTGATCAGTAGTACTAAACATAGACCAGGGAACTCGAGTAGGAAATACGCCTGTTAGTTTTTCCCAATAAACAAGTTCTCTACCATCTCTACGTGTAACGAGATAGTAAAGAGAACCACAATAATCCAGAATAGCATTTCGTTGATAGTTCTCATCAGGAACAATCCAATCATTCTTTGACACATTGTAGATATAAGATACCCACAATTGCATCATTTTGAGAATACTTAAATATCTATCATTCCGGAACTCAAGTGTAAAAGATCCGGCGATCTTATGATCTTCACTATGCTTGCCATAAATAATCTTATGACCAAAGAAAGTAAGACCTTTTTCAATCTGCTTTAATTCAGCGTCATTTACATTGAAGTTCTTTGATCTTGTGGTAATCAACGGTAACCAGATATTAGAATTAGCACGACTGAGCTGATATAACATCATCTCACCATATTTATCATTTGCATAAGCTGCTGTCATAGCCATATTCTTCATTGTTTCCAGGTTTTGTTGGGAAGTATCTGTACCAGTATTCTTTCCCCAGATACCACCAGCGCCACTAGTTACATTTAAGTCAGGTCGAGACATAAGGATATATGCAATATATGGTTCAGTTGCATTATCCACATCGGGCAGTCTGCTGATATTGAAATACTGAATATTTTTATTTATATCAGCATAACTATAACCGATACGTTCTCTATGAGCTTTTAAATCCGACATAAAAGTCGGATATGTAAAGGTAGATGTTGTCTTCTGCTCAGCAGGAATAGGGCCATCTTTGGGTTTTACCGGGTTCATTATTTTCACCTACTTTCCATAAGGGAGTAGCCTGTTGTTTATATTACATTATAGTGATGTTTCTCATATATTTTCCTGCTATTTATATTTTAATATGTATATAGACAGCTATATAATAAGTTTGAGGAGGTGTATCCAATGAGTTATGATATAGATCCTAAGTTTGGTAAATTGTATGAGCCTGATATGAATCCATTTAATAATCCGAGTCCACCAATTCATTCTTTTATGGGTGGATTTTTAACAGGTGCCGCTATCGATGAAGATGTGAAAAACGGGCTTATTTCAATCGAACCATATGATCCTGCCAATCTGAATCCGAATTCATATAATCTTTCTATTGGAGATGTCATGCTTGAATGTGTGGGTAATGATTATCTTCATAATAGATATGATGAAAATAATCTTGACTATATGATCGATCTTAAGAATCCTATTAAATATCAGGAAGTGAAGATTCCAGAAGATGGTATTATTCTTAAACCTGGTAAGCTATATCTGATTGCTACAAAAGAGTATATTGGTTCAGATCACTATATTCCTATGATTACTGGCAGGTCTTCTCTTGGCAGAGCTGGAGTATCAGTGCATCAAGAAGCTGGGTTTGGTGATATTGGCTATCATGGCAAATGGACATTACAGGTAACAGTTACTCTTCCTACCAAGATCTATCCTAATATGAAGATGGCACAGATGTATATGGTAGTTCCTTCTGGTAATACCAGTATTACCTATAACGGTAAATATCAGAATTCTACTGAAGCAAAAGGATCAGAAATATCAAAGGACTTTTGAGCAAAATATTTTGAGATATATACTATATAAGTGAAAGCAGGGTTCATCACCTTGTAAAATTCGCCTACTCAACAAATGATAATTACCGTAGGAATGAATTTTATTAAGGAGGTATACATTATGTCTAATGTACACTACGATGAGCTTCCGACGGAGTTGATCTATCGGAAGAAGCCTGTTCTTACTGTTGAAGAACAGCGAGAGAAACTTATGAGAAAAGTCAAGAAGGCCGATGTTGATCTGGTAGATCAAGTCAATCGACGGAATCGTTATGCACATGAGCTGCGTGATTTTAACAAAGCTTATGGATTCAAACCTGACCCCGAGAGTTCTATTGTAAGTTCTATTAAAAGAGAGAAAGTTGAGAAGAAAAGCATTCTAAAGAGTTTGCAGCTTCTCGGTCCCGATGGTTCTGATTTGCTTAGTTCATTTCAGAATCGAAGGGAACAATTCAAACAAGTGTTTGATGGTATTTCTCTGAAAGTGGATCCTTATAATAAAACTCTTAATGTCACTTTGAATACAAAAGACGTTCCTAAAGATTGATGCAGTCTTGATTTAAATAAAAGAAAGGAAACAGAGGGTTTTTCGCCCTCTGTTTTTTTTATGTTCAATCATTTTTTTATCATTTCAACATTGTAATAATGCAGAATAACTGTAAAATCCTTTAAAGAAAGGAGTTGTTACATGTGTTTAGTGAACTGACCGCTCTCTTATCTGGGCTTGACGTAGCTAAGAGCAGCGGTGGAAATAGTAAGAAGCTTGCAAAGACAATATTAAGGGGCAGCAATAGTAGAATTGGTTCTATTAGCGCATATAGTTCTAATTCTATTTTTTACTTCCCTACCATTGTTTCTGATCAAATGATGCCGTCTGAGCAGCAGATGATTATTCGTATGATCGAAAAGAACTATGCATCTTTCGTTATCGCTTGTATCAATCTGATGCCGGTTCATCATGTTAAAGCTGATGATGCTTCAGCTATTACTGATTATCTGCGTAAGTTCCATCAGAATATGGGAATGAAGTATGTTGATCCTAATTTCACTGCTAAGCTGAATGTAGAGTTCAACAGAGCTCTTGGCGAAGCTGCAAATGCTACCGAACAGGATTTCAACGACTTCCAGGATTTCCTGTATGAATGCTGGCAGAAATCTAAGGCTACTAATACTGACTTTATCAAGATCGTTTCTGAGACTATTTCCATTAACGACATGTTTAACAAAGATCCATTAGATCCTCGTACTAGGATTCTTCAGGAACAGTTCAATCGTCAGCTGGAAGAGATGGAAGAGTGGGGATTCCTTGGTGAAGCCACTGCTGACATGTTTGATGATGACATGGAACTGACTGATGAAGATCTGGCTGATCTGGATGAAGAAGACCCTGATGATGAGGACGAAGATCCCGAACTGTCTAAGATGATTGATCAGATGCTTGGTGAGAATGCTACTATGAATGAAGGTAATGTTCATCAGGCTATCAATTCGATCAAGTTTTCACTGGAATCTGTCTCTGAGAATAAGATTCTTTCTTGTCAGTCTCTTACTAAGCTGAATGGTTTGGAAGGTAGACTGAAGAAACTGAAGGGGAAGTATGCTAAGTATCTGAATAGATATAAGGCTAAGGTTAAAGAGAATAAGGATAATGGGACGAAGAAGTCCCTTGCTATTCGCTTTAATAATGCAATGATCTCTAATCCTAAGGCTTTTATGCAGCAGTATGGTGAATATATCAAGATCATTAATCGCAGATTGAAATTGATTGAAAAACGTCGTGCTGAACTTCGTAAGCGTAAAGGCCTGTCTGAATCTGTTGGTGAAGTTAATCCTTTAACTGATATCACTAAGATGGATTTCGATGCAGTTGATTATTGCATTCGCTCTATTGATGAATCATTGAATGCTCCTGATAGTGACATCTTTGTTCTCACTGAAGCTAAAGGTAAGGATGAAGATGATGACGATGCTGTTATCATGACCGTACGCGATAAGAAGCGTCTTGCTCAGTATGATGCAGATGCTGAAAAGCGTAAGGAAGATGATGATAAGATCAAGAAGTGGAAGAAGGATTCTGAAGATCTGGAGAATCGTAAGAAGAATCAGAAGAGATCTCCTCTTGCTACTACTCCTTTCTCTGAAAGATCAGTCTTTACTGATATGGATGTAAAGAAAGCCAATGATGCTATGCCGATGTTTGCAAAAGCAAGTATCAACTTTGTCATTGACGATACTGGTGAGACGATGCAGAGAGATCTGCTTGTTGGTATCAAGGCTTACATCCATCTGGCTCCTGCTGCTGATCTGATCAATGATATTTATAACTGTATCATTAATAAGAGAAAGTTCCTTCGCTTTGTAAAGTTTGTTACTGGTGAAGAGAGATCTCTGACTGATCTGTTATTTGGTATCCGTGAGCTGAAGACTGATGCTCTCTCCAATAGATCTGAATCTGGTAAGTGGAGAAGCGCATTCCGTTCTCGTCGTCGTTGGGCCAAGATCTCTGTGCCTACCCTGATGAAGGAGTATACTCCTAATGGTACTCTGGTAATTACTATGAATGAAGTGAATTATCTGAAGGATCATTATGGTATTGATATCATGCGTCCTGATCATGTCAAGATGTTAATGGATGCTGATTTCCTTCTGGGCTTTGTTGTTATCGATCAGGCCAATGAGATGGTCCATGTTACCTATGATGGGCACGGATATGGATTCCAGCAGTATACGTATGCTATGCTTGAGCGTTCTGCTGAAATGTCTCAGCGAGAAGTAATGCAATTATATCGTGCTTTTAAATCATAATGATTGAATACCCTAACATGATAATATGATAGAGTAATTATATATCTTTGTCATATTATCATGAAAATGGGGTATTTAAATTATGGGTAACAATACGGATTTAACTGGACAGACATTTGATAAGTTAAAAGTAATTAGTTTCTATAAATCAATTAAAGGGTCTAAATATTGGTTGTGCCAATGTGATTGCGGAAATACTAAAATCGTAAGCACTTCTAGCTTAAGATCTAAATATGTTAGATCTTGTGGGTGTTTAGTAAAAGATAGTCACCCATATGAAGATTTAACGGGAAAAACTTTCAATATGTTAACAGTTAAACAATATGATCATACTGATAATAGTGGTCATATTTATTGGTTGTGCCAATGTGATTGCGGAAACTATACAATTGTCCCATCTGGTAGATTAAAATATGGATATACTAAATCTTGTGGTTGTTTAAGACGTATTATTAGTAAACATCCGAGAATGCAATATGGTATCTATACTAAATATGGTAGATTTATAAAACAGTCGCCAATTGTAGAAACATATAGAAGCATGGTTGATCGATGTTATAACCCTAATAATGACTCATATGAGCGTTATAAAAATATAGGAATTGACACAAGATGGTATGATAATAATAAAAAACATAATCCATGGTATTATGATTTAACCGGCTTAGTTAATTTTATCAATGATATGTATCCAAGCTATGAAGAACATATTGCTAAGTATGGACAGCATAATACATCATTAGATAGAATTAATGGAAAAAATAAGTATTCTAAAGAAAATTGTAGATGGGCAACTTCTATTGTTCAAAATAATAATTTATCTTCAAATCGTCATGTGTTTGACGGTGAAGAAATACTCACTTTTTCCGAATGTGTTAGAAAATATATACCGATGAATTTATTATCTGAAGCATACCAAAAAGCCCCTGGAAATGTGTTCACTGTAAAATTAAATCGTGGATGGTCTGTTAATCAAATTTTAGCAATGTTTAAACATGCTAAAACTGATAATAGACTTTTGAAAAAATCTGAATTAAAAAATATTATGATTTGGAAAATTGATCAAAAATTAGTATATGAAAAATATCCAGATGAAGTTAGATTGCCTGGATATGAAAATTCATAATAGAAAGTGGGGTGAAACCCATTATGGCTAATTCTACATATGCTAATTTCTTAGTCGAATGTGGCTTTGAAGTCAATAAACCTGACTTCATCTTCTTAGATGAAGCTAATCAGGTACAGATTACTGATGAAGCACTCACTGGTATGATGAAGTTTATCACTGATAAATACAATAGTATTGATTTCAGTGAAATTGAGAAATCTGCTGGTGATTATAGTCGCTTTAAGTATAACAAGATGCTTGATGCTAATATCAGAACTCTGAGAGATATTTATGAAGTAGCAGCTGAGACCGATAAGGGTGCTGCAAAGTATCTGGAAGTTATTGAAACCTGCTATGGTGTCATTAACTTATTGACTGGATATCGCTCTGAGTTTACTACTCTGTACAAGGCTGGTAATGGTATCGTTCAGCTCCTCTATACATCATTGGTTGCAGGCCTGATTTATTGTATCGGTATTTTGGTCAGTAATACAATTCGATTTGTTACTACCGAGAAAGATACAGATTGTGAAGTCCTGTTTGATGAGATTCCTGGCACGATTCGCAATTGTCATATTAAGAATATTCAGTTTGCAGCTAAGTCTGCTCCTGATTTCAGAAAATATTTGGATGACTGTATGATGAGATTGGAAAAGAGATCCAATATGTCTGAGAGTATTACTCTTGGTGCCACTCTTATTGGCATTGGTATCGGATTATATATGCTTCCCAAGGTGATCGTATTAATCCGTGAGATTATCTATTCGATCTATTGTACTCGTACCAAGATCTCTGATATGCTTGCCGTTCAGCAGGATCTGATTAAGACGAATATTGAGTCTTTGGAAGCAGGTCGTGGTGATAAGAAGGTTATTGCTCGTCAGCGTAAGTGGGCAGAGTGGTTAGAGAAGTGGAAGAACCGTTTTGCTATGAAGGCTGATACTGTTGATAACTTAAAGCGAGCTCAGATGAAGAAAGAGAATGCTGCTCTTCGGATTGATAAGAATAGTCCGCTTATGAATCCGGATGAGTCCACCTCTGGAATTCTGCTGTAAGAAAGGGGTAATGAAAGATGTTTGATAACTTCACTCTCTGCCCCGGTGGAGCATTCATGCTTCATGAATCCGTAGCAGAGTTCGATGCTAATGTTGCTCAGGCTCCTGTTGAAGCTAGTCCAGCTGATACACAGGTAGTTGAGAATATAAAGACTGAGCTTGCCAAAGCTCCTCAGGATTATTGTCCAGTTGGAGCTTTAGTTGAAAAGCTTCGTCCTACGTATCAGATGATTATGAATATTCGTCGTGAATATCTTGATCCTGATACTTCTGAGGAACAGATTGCTTTGTTAAATAAGATCTCCAATGCTGCTACTGAAATTGCAGATTTAATGAGATGTATTTTGGTTAAGCAGAGTTCATTTGTTAATTTCGCTGATAGAGATTATACATGGAGGTTTGAACCTCTTCACAATCATTTAGGTTGGTTCATCAAGAACTATAGTAGGATCCTTGGCGCAGGATATGGAACATATACACGCAGTATGATCTATGTCCCTGGCCTGAGTCCATATGAAGTTAACAGAGCATGTTCCATGTATATTGCGAGTTGTGACTCTTTACAGTCTACTACATTTGATATCAATACGCTGTATAAGATCACGAACTATAATAAGAATGATCAAGTCTTTGAGTCTACTGAAGATCTGTTCAATGTCTTATTCAATGATCCTGAGCGTATGGGTAGATTAACTCGCACTACTACTGATTCATATGATCTGGAAGGTATTATTAATTCCACTGCTAATACTTGCCCAATCGCAAGATATGAAGGTGATGGAAATATGTATCATGCAGATCTGATAAGATGGATCAGTAAAACTTTACGTATGGTTAAATGTGGATGCTATGACTGCCAGTGTGATATTATGGATAACAACCTTGATGGTTCTTTCATGAGTCACGTTCGTCCCCTGGTGGCTGGAGTACTCAACATTTTCTGCATCAGTGCGATTACATTATTCGCCGATGCATATACCATTAAGTCTATTATGGATAATCGTAAGTCTCTTGAGGCTTATGTGAATGACGTAATGGCAAATCTTAAGTAATATCCGATGTAAATCGTGATATAAATAAACAATGATATAATACCCTTTATGCTGGATAATACCCTAAAATATCCTGTAAATTGAAATATCTGTTTTCATGAAAACTTTCTATGTAAGGAGGTACTTCCAAGATGGTTGATTTTTCTAAGATCATGGCACTGTCTGAGGCCACCAATGGCTTCAATGGCGGTTCTTATGTGGATGAAATGCCCAACTATACTTTGGATGAGGCCGTTTGCTATCTGCCCATGATGATCATGGAATCTCAGATGGAGCAGTATGATACCGTTGCTGCTCAGAATGAGCTGATTGTTGAGGCTGTTGTGTCCAGTGTTCAGACTGGTGATAACTCCAATTTTGAGTCCATCACTGAGGCTGGTATTAAGAGCCTGTGGGAGAAGGCTAAGGCAACTTTCGAGAAGATCGGTAAGTTCCTGTCTACGATCATTGCTAAGATTAAGGCTTTTATCGTTGCACGTAAGGCTAAGTCTGAAGAGTTTTATAAGAAGTATGCTGAGAAGATCGATCCTTCTAAGTGTGAGGGTAAGACTTTTACTGGTTATAGCTTCGATAAGGATATCAAGCTGAATGCTGATATCGATAAGATTCTGAGTGATGTATATGGCTCTGCCTATGCTCACTTTGATGCCAATAAGACTTCTGGTGTTGAGGCTCTGACCGATGATCATGCTGGTCGTATGCGTCAGGTTGCTTCCAAGGCTACTGGTATTGAGCTCGCTAACCAGGATTGGAGCAATGAGCTGACTGGTAAGCTGTATGATGATAATAAGAAATCTGAGATGAAGTATGGTGAGAAGTGCTTCAAGCTCGAGGAGATCAAGAAGACTCTGACTGATATGGGTCCTGTCAATGAGCTCTCCAAGGGCTATGAGAAGATGCTGACCGATGTTAAGTCCAAGCTCAATCAGGTTGGTACGTATGAGCGTGCTGAGGAGAATGAGAAGGATTCCGATCGCTATAAGTATCTGAATAACTACATCACTGCTTACTCTGAGGTTCATAATGCTCTGGCTAGTGTTCAGGCTATTGCTAAGAAGTATTATGATGCTAAGTGGACTCAGGCTACCCAGATGCTGATGGTTCTGGCTGGTAGTGCTAAGAAGGCCAAGGAAGAGAAGCCTGCTGAGGAAAAGCCCGAGGATAATAAGCCTGAAGAGAAGAAGGAGGAGAAGTAATCATGCTTAACGTATTTACTCTTTCCGCCTCTATCAATGAGTCTATCAACACTGCTCCTAAGGCTGTTGAGGAGCCTATCGTTGAAGAGGCTCTGCCCTGCTATGATTTTGCTGGTACTATCGATGAGGCTACTCAGAACCTGGATTATATGGTTATGATGGAATCTCTGGAAGCCAAGGCTTATTCTGTTGGTGCTGACGAGATTATGGTTGAGTGCGCTATCTCTCATCCTGAGAATTTTGATGCTCTGTGTGAGGCTGCTGGTGAAAGCTTCATTAAGAAGATTGGTGCTGCCATTCAGAAGGCTATTGCTTTTGTTGGTGGTTTGATGAAGAAGCTGGCTGATTGGATTGTTTCTATTACCACTAAGACTAGTGCTTATAAGAAGCAGATGAAGGCCGCTATTAGCAAGTGCCATGCCGATAGCAGAGTTGAGTTAGATGCATATGATTATGATCTGTCCAAGCTGAATGTCATTGATGATGCCACTAAGACTCTCGTTGAGAAGTATGTTGGTAAGCTGAATGATGACTGTGATGGTCTGGCTGATGCCGCTGAGTATTGCTACATTGCTAGCAAGTATAATCGTGAAGTTGATATCGGTGGTTCTTTCGATCATACTAAGGTCGAGGATATCAATAAGGTTCTCGATTCTCGTCTGGAAGATGCTAAGAAGGCTATTGATGAGGACTCTCCCATCTATAAGGAGTTCCAGGAGCTGCTTAAGGTCTCTGGTGACTATGATAATGTGAAGGGTGTTCTGTCTGGTCTGGCTGATGCTGTTCGCGGCGAGAAGACCAAGGTTAAGATCGAGACCAATTCTGATGCTTTTACTATTGTCGAAGGTATGGATGAGGCTCATAAATCCATGAGTGG
>ERZ808258.173-NODE-173-length-30989-cov-3.145212_pt1 | contig 30989 bp, 28 predicted proteins | sample MGYA00521280_ERZ808258 | MGnify/ENA primary metagenome ERZ808258 (study PRJEB31516, sample SAMN03275585) | gut metagenome | biome: mammalia-associated habitat; material: feces | host: Papio cynocephalus | place: Kenya | collected 2012-07-19 ...
CCAACAAGCTATGATGGAGCTCTATAAGAAGGAAAAAATCAATCCTGTCGGCGGGTGTCTACCGATTGCTTTGCAAATTCCTGTGTTCTTAGCGCTGTATTGGGTGCTTTTGGCGAGCGTGGAATTACGCGGATCCGAATGGATTTTGTGGGTCGATGATCTGGCGATGCCCGATAGTTGGCTTATTCTTCCCGCTATCATGATGATTACGATGATACTCCAGATGTTGCTCAATCCGGCTCCGATGGATCCGATGCAAAAAAAGATTATGTATATCATGCCGATTGTCTTCGGTGTTATGTTCTTCTTCTTCGCATCAGGCCTTGTGCTGTATTGGCTGACAAACAACGTCCTTTCCATTGCTCAGCAGTGGTATGTCAATCGGCAGATTGCCGCAGAGCGAGCCAAACGGATTGCAGCCGCGAATGAAAAGGAAATTATTCCTGAAAAAGGCCGAAAAACAAAGAAGTAAACTCTTTTTTAGAGGATGAAGCCCCATTAGGGAGGAAATGCCCTGATGGGGTTTGTTTCTTTCAGTGTGTAGAACGGAGGCGACTTCTTAGGGCCATAAGGACTGGAATGGGCCAAAGCCATGTACTGATAAACCAAAGGAAAAACCAGCGAAAATTCAGAGCACATCGTTGACTGTTCTGACTGAGGAAAAAAACACTAACAGCGCCGATTACAATCCAAAGAAGTAGTCCGCCGTACACTGTGACACGCATGTTGTATGTGTCGCCGCAAAAACTTGCCAGACAGGCACTAAGCGGCACAGAGACGACAATGGCAAGGCAGACACCGGCTAAGGGAGCTCCGAAGAATGATTTTTTTTGATGTAGAGACATAGTGGCAGTACGCGTCTTAGGAGTAAATCCTCACTGAGTAAAATTACAAGAAATCAATTGAGTAGAGAACATGTTACAGAAAACTGAACCGATTACTGCTAGGGCCAGTGCTTCCGGTCGCGGAGGCATCGGCATAGTTCGTCTTTCCGGTCAGGATAAAGATGTACTCCATATTGCGAAATCAATATTCCCGACACTGACATTGCAACATCGGCACGCCCATTTGGTGAGTTTAACGGAATCTTCCGGCGAGGTCATCGATCAGATCATTCTTCTCTATTTCCCTGCTCCGCACTCGTACACTGGAGAATCCGTTTTGGAATTCCAATCGCACGGAGGGCAAGTGGTTGTCGAGCGAGTGATTAAGCGAATTCTTGAGGCTGGCTCCTGCTTTGGTGTTCGTCTTGCAAGACCTGGTGAGTTTACAGAGCGTGCTTTTTTGAACGGAAGGTTAGACCTGTCGCAGGCAGAAGCTGTGGCAGATCTCATTGATGCAGGAAGCATTGCGTCAGCCCGGGCTGCCGCTCGTTCGCTACAAGGTGTCTTCTCTCAAAAAATAAACGAACTCAATGGGAACCTACTCTCCCTGAGGACTTACGTCGAAGCGACGCTCGATTTTCCTGAGGAAGAAGTTGATTTTATTGAGCAGGGTCATATTCGAGAGCGTGTACGGGAGTTGCTCGGGGAACTTGAGCAAATTCGTAAACGTGCGATGCGCGGAAAGACCTTGCGGGACGGACTGAGTGTCGTTTTAGTCGGCGAACCTAATGTCGGGAAAAGCTCCCTGATGAATGCCTTAGCCGGTCAAGATGTTTCCATTGTGACGGATGTAGCGGGTACAACCCGAGACAAGATTGAATGTGAAGTTACTTTAGACGGATTACTTGTTAAGATAACCGACACGGCGGGCCTCCGGGACACGCTTGATGTTGTTGAAGCTCTCGGTGTTGATCGGGCAAAAAAAGCCGTCGAAAACGCAGACGTCGTTTTGTTTCTTAAGGACGCAAGGGAAGAAAAATCACCGTATGACCCTATGGAGTTTTTAAAAGGTCACCTACGGAAAGGCGTTGAATTTATTGATGTTTTTAATAAGGTCGACCTGTGTCCAAATCAGACAGACGAGAAGAGCGATGCTTTTTTTATCTCGGCAAAGACAGGAAAAGGTCTTGAGAGGCTCATTGCGAAACTTAAGCTCCTGGCAGGAAACGAAAGTGTTGAGGGCGATTTTTTGGCACGAACACGCCATCTCGAGTGCCTTTCGCGAGCGAAGCAAAGTCTTGAGGCTGTTGAAAACAATTTAGAAGATATGAATCTGGAAATCGTCGCTGAAGAGATGCGCATTGCAGGGATAGCACTCGGCGAAATTGTAGGACAAACCCTACCGGATGACCTGCTCGGAAAAATTTTCTCAAGTTTTTGTATCGGAAAGTAAAGGCATTTCCAAAAAAAACAATATTTCCGTATCCAGAGCCCATTACAATACGAATAATGTAGCTAACAATCCATTGTTTCACGTGAAACAAAAAAATGCAAAATTCCAGTTTTTACGATGTCATCGTCATCGGTTGTGGTCACGCCGGTGCTGAAGCGTGTCTCGCATCTGCTCGAATGGGGGCCAGAACACTATTGGTAACACACAATATTGAGACAATCGGTGAGTTGTCATGCAATCCGTCGATTGGAGGAATCGGAAAAGGTCACTTGGTAAAAGAGCTCGATGCTATGGGCGGGGCCATGGGGGCTGTGACGGATGCGGCGGGGATTCAGTTTCGGATCCTGAACGCATCAAAAGGACCTGCAGTTCGAGCTACACGCGCTCAAATCGATCGATCCCTATATAAGGTGGCCATGCGGAAGCGCATTGAGAGCCAAGAAAATCTCTGGGTTATTCAACAGGCTGTTGATGATGTTCTGATTGAGCGTAATCGTGCTGTTGGTGTTCGGACGAAAATCGGACTTGAATTTAGATCAAAAACTGTTGTTTTGTGTGCCGGAACATTCTTAAATGGCCTTGTGCATGTCGGCCTATCCCACTACCCTGCCGGCCGAGTATCAGAAGCCCCTAGCATTCGCCTGGCGGAACGGCTTGCCGATTTGGGAATGCCGCGCGGACGCCTTAAGACCGGAACCCCTGCTCGAATTGACGGACGAACGATTGACTTTTCAAAGTGTGAAAGACAACGCGGTGATTTAGATCCGGTTCCTTCCTTTTCCTTGACAGAGCCCGGAATCGAACATCCTGAGCAGGTGTCGTGTTGGATAACACATACCAATAAGCGCATGCATGAAATTATCATGTCGAATTTGGATCGATCTCCCCTGTATGCTGGAGTTATTGAGGGGATCGGCCCGCGTTATTGCCCGTCGATTGAAGACAAGATTCATCGCTTTAAAACCAAGGAATCTCATCAGATCTTTTTAGAACCGGAAGGACTGTCGACAAACCTGTTTTACCCGAATGGGATTTCGACTTCGCTTCCCTATGATGTTCAAATCGAAATGGTGCATTGTATTCCTGGATTAGAACAGGCTCATCTGGTGCGCCCTGGATATGCTATTGAATACGACTACTACGATCCGCGTGGCCTGAAACGCACATTTGAGACAAAAACCATTGAAAAACTTTTTTTTGCAGGACAAATTAACGGCACGACAGGTTACGAGGAGGCGGCGGCGCAGGGGCTTCTTGCCGGCGCAAATGCGGCTGCCTGCGCATTAGGAAAAGAGCAATGGGAGCCGCTTCGCAGTGAATGCTATCTTGGCGTTCTTGTTGATGACTTGACGACGCGTGGTGTCACGGAGCCTTATCGTATGTTCACGAGCCGCGCTGAATATCGACTGTGCCTTCGAGAGGATAACGCTGATGAGAGGCTCTGTGCGAAGGCCCGTGAGCTCGGCTTACTGAGCGAGGAGAAATGGATTCGATTCCAACGTAAGCACGAAGAGGTTGAGCGGGAGCTTCAAAGATTGCGTTCGACGTGGGTTACCCCGTCTGGACTTGCCCCGGGTGAGGCGAAACGAGTTCTCGGCACATCTATCGATCGGGAGTATTCTCTTGCTGCACTACTTTCTCGCCCAAAGGTTCACTATAAAGACATTGTTTCTCTTAAGAAGCCGTCGGGGGAAAATGTTTCACGTGAAACACTGAACAGAGCCGATGAGATCGAACAGATTGAAATATCTCTTAAATACCAAGGCTACATTAGTCGACAGAAAGAGGAGGTTCAAAAAGCTATTTTCCATGAAAAGACTCCTCTGCCTAAGGATATGGATTACGACGCCGTGTCAGGACTTTCGTTTGAAGTGCGTCAACGCCTGAAAGAAGTTCGCCCAGAAACGCTTGGTCAAGCAGGGCGAATTTCCGGTGTTACTCCGGCTGCGATTTCTTTGTTGTTGGTATATTTAAAGAGGTTGCGTTGGGGAAAGACATAATGATGTTGAGTGTCCACAGTATTCATGAAGCCGGGCAAAGCGTTGGCATGGAGCTTTCTGAGAAACAGTGCGAGCAACTTGTGACCTTCGGAAGGTTACTGATTCAATGGAATAAGGTTTATAACTTGACGCGCTTAGCCTCAGAGCAAGATGTTTTAAAGCTACACATTTTGGACTCTTTAGCCTTTGTTGCGGCGATTAATGGACGACACCTGCCCCGGGTCCTTGATGTTGGAAGCGGTGGTGGTTTGCCTGCGATTCCTCTTGCCGTTGTAAGGCCTGAGACACAGGTTGTAATGGTAGACTCAGTACAGAAAAAGACGGTGTTTTTACAACAGGTCATTATGAAGACAGGTCTAAAAAACGCTTGTGTTCTACATAGCCGAGTTGAGGACTTGCCGAACGCGTGCTTTAATGCTGTAACTTGTCGAGCCTTTGCAACACTATCTAAGATTGTTTTTTTAACGCGTCGTTTTCTAGTAGCGGACGGAGAGTGGTTGCTGATGAAGGGAAAAAATCCGAGAGATGAAATTAGGGATCTCGAGCCGGATGTGCTGGTTAAGGAAGATCGGAAATTGGTTGTTCCCGGAACGGATTTGGACCGCTGTTTAATTGTTCTCGGCGTGAATTAGTTCTTGTGTTCTGGATGTTTGAGGTGAAATAAACGCGCCTCTTTTTTTGTTAAACGGAACAATAAGCTTTTGAATCAAGGAGTTGTTCTTGAAAAAAATTCATAAAAAGCAAGGGTAGAAATATGTGGGGACCGGACACAGTAAGTTTTTACACGACTCTTTTGTTGGTATTTTCCTCCTTCATGCCAGCTATTAATCCATTCGGGGGTTCGATGCTTTTTTTGTCGATGACTGGAGGCATTAGCCACGAGGAACGCGCCAAATTGGCTCGTCGTATTTCAATCTATTCTGTGGTTGTTCTTTTGGTGAGCCTTTATGCCGGAAATTTAATTTTGAATTTTTTCGGAATTTCGATTGATGTTTTGCGCGTGGCCGGCGGGATTGTGCTTTTTAGCACCGGATGGAAAGTCCTGAACGAAGGGGATGCAGACGGAGGGGCAGTTTCAAAAGAGATGACGGTTCGTCATGTGTATTCGGAAATGGCTTTTTATCCGTTTACGTTGCCGATTACGACCGGCCCTGGGGCTATTTCCGTGGCTGTTGCTTTAGGAGCGACACCTATGCACGGTATCCCCGATGTAGCAGGTTGTCTTACGGGCATTGTGTTGAATTGCCTGCTTGTTTGGGTTTGCTACACCAATTCCGATCGTGTGACTCGCGTACTTGGCTCGGTTGGAGCCAATGCCTTAACGCGGATCTTTGCATTCATTTTGATTTGTATCGGTGTCTCGGTGTTTTGGACGGGATTTAGCGGTCTATGGTCGAGCATGCCGCATTAGAGATAGAGAGGAAGACATGGCTATGATTTTTTGTGTTGCCAATCAAAAGGGCGGCGTCGGAAAAACAACGACTACCGTGAATCTTGCGGCTGCATTGTCCAGACTCGGCCAGAAGGTACTCCTTGTGGATTTGGATCCCCAGGGCAATGCCACTATGGGATCGGGAATTGAAAAAAGCCAGTGCGAAACATCGGCTTATGAGGTTTTGATCGGAAAAGCCGGGGCTAGAGAAGCGATTGTCCATGCAGAAAAAAGTGGCTACGACGTACTCCCTTCCAATCGCGAACTCTCGGCGGCAGAAATTGAACTTATGGAGCTTGATAACCCTGACGAACAACTTAAAAAGGTGCTCGAACCAGTTAAAAAAGATTATGAGTTCATTTTGATTGATTGTGCGCCATCTCTTTCTGTTGTTACTGTCAATGCCTTCTGTGCGGCTATCGGGGTAGTTATTCCGATGCAGTGTGAGTATTTTGCTCTGGAGGGGTTGAGTGATTTAGTTAATACCATCAAGCGTGTTCGGTATAACAAAAATGATAATTTGCGGCTTATCGGGCTGTTGCGTGTGATGTTCGATCCAAGATTGACATTGCAGCAACAGGTGAGCGAACAACTGAAGGAAAATTTCGGAGATCGCGTGTTCGATACCGTGATCCCGCGCAATGTCCGTTTGGCTGAGGCTCCGTCTTTCGGACTTCCCGGAGTTGTTTTTGAACCTTCAAGCCGAGGAGCTAAGGCTTATATGGAGTTCGGAAAGGAAGTTCTTTCCCGAGTAGGAATTCGCACTGCACGCAGGAAAAAGGAGAAGTAAATGGTCGCAAAAAAACAAAGAAGAGGTCTCGGACGTGGGCTCAAGTCTCTTTTAGGGGACGATGTACCTGCTGTGGCAACAGCTAAAGACGTTATTTCCGATATTGGTATTGACAAACTCGTTGCCGGCACATACCAACCGCGTAGCCGTATGGAAATGGAACGGCTAAAGGAGTTAGCGGATTCAATTCGTGAACAGGGGGTCATTAATCCGATTGTCGTTCGTCCAATTAAAGGCGGCAAGTATGAAATCGTTGCCGGTGAACGCCGCTTCCGGGCATCTAAGTTAGCCGACCGAAAAACGGTCCCTGCCATAGTGCGTCGCGTGCAGGATAAGGATGCTTTGGCAATGGCTCTTATTGAGAATATGCAGCGCGAAGATCTTAATGCCATGGAGGAAGCACTCGGTATTAAAAGGCTCATTGATGAGTTCGACTATACCCATGAGCAAGCGGCGCAAGCTATCGGCAGAAGTCGTCCGGCGACGAGCAATTTATTGCGGTTATTGGCATTGGCTAAGCCCGTTCAGCGCATGCTAATGGATGAAAAATTGGAAATGGGGCATGCCAGAGCCCTTTTGCCGTTGTCGGGAGCCGAACAGGTTCAGTTGGCTAATCAAATTGTGGCTCAATCGCTCAGTGTGCGCGAGGCAGAACGCCTTTCCGAGAAAAGAAAAGAAGACAAGACAGAACGGCCGGTCAAGAAGTTACCGAAAAAGACACGGGATGATCAAATTCTCGAGGAAAAACTTTCGGAAGCTCTCGGGGCGCCGGTCCGATTGGTTGTCGGAAGACGCGGAAAAGGTCAAATTGTTGTGGATTTTGCCGATCTAGACGATTTGGACGCTATCGTGGCAAAAATCTGCCCGCAGGACTAGTTCGTTCGGTATAGGAGAGTAGTTCTTTCGGACTGTCTTTTCTAGATAGCTGGCAGGTTGTTAAAGTTAGTTTAACTTCTTACAATGTGATTCAATTTTATAAGAAGAGGATGAAGTGAATCGGCAGATACTGATTCGCGTGATTCTCTGGCAGGTTGTTCTTGTATTTCTGGGATCAATCGGAGCTGGTGTCATTTTCGGAATAAATGCAGCTCTTTCCTGCGCGGCAGGTGGGCTGTGTGTTTTTGTTCCGAATGCTTTTTTTGCTCTATACCTGATTGCCTTGCAAGCAACTGGTACAGGTGCTAATCCTTCAATTCTTCTTGTTTTTGAATTTTTAAAGCTGGCAATTGTGTGTTTGCTGTTTTTCCTCGTTGCCAAGTTTTACCCGGCCTTGAACTGGCCTGCGATGCTCTTTGGTATTGTCGTGGGAGCCTTGAGCAACTTGGCATTACTGATTGGAAAACAGCGAAACTGAGGAATTTGCTTGTATGGCGAGCGATGCTTTGACTTCAACCGGATACATGTTGCACCACTTGCAACACAATGCGTCCGTCATGAAACAGTCGATAGTGGACTTTTCCGTTCTCAATTACGACACGATTTTCTTCTCAATTCTGATTCTCATTGTGAGCCTTTGGTTGCTCCGGAAGGCAGCTTCTCATGCCACAAGCGGAGTCCCGGGCAAGTTTCAGTGTGCTGTGGAGATGCTCGTCGACATGGTCGAAGAGCAAAGCAAGGCTATCGTACACGGAGATCGAACGTTTATTGCTCCGGTAGCTCTGACAGTTTTTGTTTGGGTAACGCTTATGAACGCCGTCGACTTGATACCGGTCGATCTTTTGCCTTGGATTGCCGGATTCTTCGGAATCCATTACCTGCGTCCCCTGCCGACGGCGGATTTGAATGTGACGATGGGTATTTCGATCAGCGTTTTGTTATTGTGCATCTATTACGGGCTCAAGATTAAGGGGTTCGGCGGATTTACCCGTAGCCTTTTTGTTGCACCCTTCGGAAATCATTTTCTCCTCTGGCCGTTCAATTTCGCTTTAAATGTCATTGAATATGTTGCAAAAACAGTCTCTTTGGGTATGCGACTGTTCGGAAACATGTATGCTGGCGAATTGCTCTTTTTCCTGATTGCTTTGCTCGGGGGATTTGCTTTTTCTTTCGGCTTCCTCGGGGGCTCTCTTTCCATCGTCGGACAAGTGGTTGCCGGGCTTTGCTGGTGGATTTTTCACATTTTGATTGTTTTACTGCAGGCGTTCATCATGATGATGCTGACCTTGGTTTACATCGGTCAGGCACATGACGATCACTGATTTTTTACTTCCTACACGGAAACTTTAAGGAGTATGCAATGACCAACGTTGCAATGGTTGCTTTGGCTTGTGGCCTGATTATCGGTTTTGGAGCTTGCGGTGCCTGTTTAGGTATCGGCATCATGGGCTCTCGCTATCTTGAGAGCGCGGCGCGTCAACCGGAACTGATGAATGCGCTTCAGACAAAGATGTTTCTTTTGGCTGGTCTGATTGACGCAGCCTTCCTGATTGGCGTTGGTGTGGCCATGATGTTTGCGTTTGCGAACCCGTTCGTCGGCTGATTCAAAGAAAAATTCAACCATGACGAGATTTGATGTTGCTCGAGATTAGTGAGAGCAACGCAAATACAGCGGGGTTCTAATAATGAACATTAATGCCACTTTGTTTGTACAGATGGTGGTGTTCTTCATCGGATGCTACATCACGATGAAGTACATCTGGCCACCGTTAATCAAAGCCATCGAAGGGCGTCAGCAGAAAATCGCGGCCGGATTGGCTGCGGCTGAAAAGGGCAACAATGCTTTAAATGAAGCGCAAGCCAAGGGTAAGGAAATCGAAGCTCAGGCGCGGGCTCGTGCGTCGGTCATTGTGTCCGATGGTGAAAAACGCGGAGCGAAGATTATTGAGGACGCCAAGGCGCAAGCTCAAGTCGAAGCGGATCGCATCGTTGCGGATGCTAAGGCAGAGGCGGCCCAGGAAATGAATCGCGCTCGCGAGCAATTGCGTGCCGACGTGGCAACCCTAGCAGTTGCCGGTGCCGAGAAAATTCTCGAGCGCGAGATTGATGCGAAAGCACATGCGAAGTTGTTAGATCAACTGAAGGCGAAACTTTAATTATGGCGGAACTTTCAACGATTGCTCGTCCGTACGCCCAGGGGCTTTGGAAGGCTCTTGAGGACAATCCAAATGCCTCTGAAGTTCAAGCAGTTTCCGAGGGTTTGGAGGCGATTTCGGAAGCTGTTTCGAGCCCGGAGATCTCGGCTCTTATCAGTGATCCGAATTTGACCAAAGAGGAGCTTTTTGAGGCCTTGAAACAGTCTCTCGGTCGCGAGGTTCCTAAGGAGCTTGAGGGTCTTTTGTTGGCTGTCATCGAAAACGGACGGATTCCTGTTCTCGGGGAAATTTCTCGTCAGTTCAAGACTCTCGTTAATGCCGCTTCTGGCATGGCCGATGTCCAGATCGAAAGCGCCTTCAAAATGACCAAGACGCAGGTTGATCAACTCGTTAAAAGTTTAGGCAAGAAGTTTCCCGGCGTGAAACTGAATCCGACGGTGACGGTAAATCCGGATTTAATTGGCGGTGTGTGTATTCGCGTCGGCGATCAAATCCTCGATGAGTCCGTGCGTGCGCGTCTTGAACAGATGCGCTCGGCCCTTACAGCGTAAATTCCGGAGTTCGAAAAAATGCAACTCAATCCTAGCGAAATCAGTGAACTGCTCAAGAAACGCATTGAAGATCTTGGCGTTTCAACTGATCTTCGTACACAAGGCACCGTTGTGACGGTGACCGACGGCATTTGCCGAGTTCACGGCCTTCAGGACGTGATGCAGGGTGAAATGCTGGAATTCCCCCAGAACACTTATGGTCTGGCTCTTAACCTTGAAAGAGACTCGGTTGGCGCCGTGATTCTCGGCAATTACGAGCACATTCGTGAAGGTGACACGGTTAAGACGACCGGTCGTATTCTTTCTGTGCCCGTTGGCCGAGCCCTTATCGGTCGCGTTGTGAATGCTTTGGGTCAGCCCATTGATGGGAAAGGACCGATCAAAACTGATGAATACGACGTTGTCGAAAAGGTTGCTCCTGGCGTAATTGAGCGTCAGTCAGTCAGCCAGCCTGTACAGACGGGTTTGAAGTCTGTCGATGCGATGATTCCGATTGGTCGTGGCCAACGCGAATTAATTATCGGTGACCGTCAGACTGGAAAAACGGCTATCGCGATTGATACGATTATCAATCAAAAGGGCAAAAATCTGACGTGTATTTATGTTGCAATCGGTCAGAAGGCCAGTACGATTGCTAACGTTGTGCGGCAACTGGAAGCGCACGGAGCTTTGGAGTACACGATTGTTGTTGCTGCTACAGCTTCCGAATCGGCGGCGTTGCAGTACATTGCCCCGTATGCTGGTGCGACGATGGGCGAGTACTTCCGCGATCGCGGCGAAGACAGCTTGATTGTTTATGACGATTTGACAAAACAAGCATGGGCTTATCGACAAATTTCTCTGTTGCTGCGTCGTCCCCCAGGACGTGAAGCGTACCCCGGTGATGTTTTCTACCTGCACAGCCGTCTTTTGGAACGCGCTGCGCGCGTCAATGCTACGTATGTAGAACGCTTTACTAAGGGGGCTGTTAAGGGTAAGACCGGTTCGATGACGGCTCTGCCGATTATTGAAACGCAGGCCGGTGACGTTACGGCGTTCGTGCCGACAAACGTGATTTCCATTACGGACGGGCAGATCTTCCTGGAAACGGATTTGTTCAATGCAGGTATTCGTCCGGCTATTAACCCGGGCATTTCTGTCAGTCGTGTAGGCGGAGCTGCACAGACCAAGATTATTAAAAAGCTCGGTGGCGGTGTTCGTCTGGCTTTGGCTCAATACCGCGAATTAGCGGCTTTTGCTCAGTTTGCCAGTGATTTGGATGAGACGACACGTAAGCAACTTGAGCGCGGTCGTGTTGTAACCGAATTGATGAAGCAGCCCCAGTACCGGCCTTTACAAGTTTGGCAAGAGGCTGTCACGCTCTTTGCGATTGAAAAGGGTGCGTACGACGATGTTCCTGTCAAGAAGGCTCTTGAGACGGAGCGAGCGATGTGCGATTACCTCGAACAGCATGCCCCTGAGCTTTTAGAGCAAATCGAGCAGAAAAAGGAACTGACGCCGGAGATTCGTGCTGCCTTAGATCAGGCCGTGTCGGAATTTAAGAAGACGGTAGCGTTTTAACGATCTGAGGAATCCTCATGCCTAGCACAAAGGAAATTCGCGGAAAGATTCGAAGCGTACAAAATACGCGGAAGATCACGAAGGCGATGCAAATGGTGGCTGCCTCGAAGATGCGCAAGGCGCAGGATCGAATGTTTCAGGCTCGACCCTACGCAGATAAGTTGCGCAATATCATCGCGCACTTAGCTTCGTCGAGTGTCAGCTACAAACATCCTTTCCTTGTCAAACGTGCTCAGGAGTCCGGTCGGGCAGCCTTGATTTTGGTGACAACCGATAAGGGATTGGCCGGAGCCTTGAATACGAACATTCAGCGTCATGTGCTCCATCAGATGCAGTCGCTCTATGAAGCCGGCAAAAAACTTTGCGTCACGGCTATCGGCAACAAAGCGATTGCGTTTTGTTCACACATGCACTTGGATGTCACCAGTCAAGTGGCCCAGCTCGGAGATCGACCCCATCTAGAGCGTCTTCTCGGAGCAATTCGGGCACAGTTGGATGCATACAGTGAAGGAAAGGTTGATGTGGTTTATCTAGCTTACACGCGTTTTGTTAATGCGATGAAGCAAGAACCCGTTATCGAACAATTGCTTCCGCTTCCGAGCGAGAAGCTTAAGTCTCTCGGCGAGAAACCTCGTGAGTTTTCGTGGGATTATTTGTACGAGCCGGATGCACAAACAGTGCTTGACGAATTGCTCAAGCGCTATGTGGAGACTTTGATTTATCAAGCAGTTGCAGAAAATATGGCTTCGGAACAGTCTGCCCGTATGGTGGCAATGAAGGCCGCTTCGGACAACGCTAAGAAGCTCATCGACGAACTGCAACTCGTCTATAACAAGACTCGTCAGGCTGGCATCACAAAAGAAATCACCGAAATCGTCGGTGGTGCTGCCGCCGTGTCATAAAGGATTTGGAGACCGAGGAATAACCTATGAGTATCGGACAAATCGTTCAAGTTATCGGCGCCGTGGTCGACATTGAGTTCGCTCGCGATGAAATGCCGAGAATTTATGAAGCCCTTGTTCTGGAACAGGACAAGGAAAACACACTGGCGGAAGCCGGACTGACTTTTGAGGTGCAACAGCAGTTAGGCGACGGCATTGTTCGTACTATTGCAATGGGACCTTCCGACGGCTTGCGTCGCGGGATGAAAGTCAAATCGACAGGAGCGGAAATTTCCGTTCCGGTCGGTCATAAGACCCTCGGTCGCATCATGGACGTGCTCGGTCGCCCTGTGGACGATTGCGGACCGATTGGCGAGAAGGAACGCCGTCCGATTCACAGAGAGGCGCCTAAGTTTGATGAACTGAGCCCGTCGGTAGATTTGCTTGAAACCGGTATTAAAGTGATTGACTTGATTTGCCCCTTTGCTAAGGGCGGCAAGGTCGGTCTGTTCGGTGGTGCCGGTGTCGGAAAGACCGTCAACATGATGGAGTTCATTAACAATATTGCCAAGGCATACGGCGGATACTCTGTTTTTGCCGGTGTCGGTGAACGAACTCGTGAAGGTAATGACTTTTATCACGAAATGGAAGCTTCAAAGGTTTTGGATAAGGTGGCCATGGTCTTCGGTCAGATGAATGAGCCGCCCGGAAACCGTTTACGTGTAGCCTTAACTGGGCTGACGATGGCGGAAGCTTTCCGCGACGAAGGACGCGACATCCTGCTCTTTATTGATAATATTTATCGTTACACGCTGGCAGGTACGGAAGTGTCCGCTTTGCTCGGACGTATGCCTTCGGCCGTAGGTTATCAGCCGACTCTTGCTGAAGAAATGGGCAAGTTACAGGAACGTATTACTTCGACGAAAGTCGGATCGATTACGTCCATTCAGGCTGTATATGTGCCGGCCGATGACTTGACGGACCCGTCGCCGGCCACGACGTTCAGCCACTTAGACGCGACGGTTGTGTTAAGTCGTGACATTGCAAGTTTGGGTATCTATCCGGCCGTCGATCCGCTGGATTCGACGAGCCGTCAAGTTGACCCGAACATCATCGGCGAGGAGCATTACACTGTTTGCCGTCGTGTTCAGGAGATGCTACAAAAGTACAAGGAATTGCGTGACATCATCGCTATTCTCGGTATGGACGAATTGTCTCCGGAAGACAAACTTGCTGTGACTCGTGCTCGTAAGATCCAACGATTCTTGTCTCAGCCGTTCCACGTGGCCGAAGTCTTTACCGGCACGCCGGGCAAATACGTGCCCCTAAAGGAAACAATTCGCGGCTTTAAGATGATTGTAGACGGCGAATGTGATGCGTTGCCCGAACAGGCTTTCTACATGGTCGGTACGATTGACGAGGCATTTGAGAAGGCCAAGACGATCAAGTAAACGGAGCGAAACATGGCAGCAACGATTGTAGTTGATGTCGTCAGCGCGGAGTCTTCCGTGTATTCCGGACAGGCGCATTTTGTGGCCCTGCCCGGACAGGAAGGTGAGCTGGGTATTTTGCCCGGACACGTCCCGCTCTTGACGCGAATCCGACCGGGCATGGTTCGCATCCAGAAAGACGACGGCAGTGAGGAAAGCGTCTTTGTGGCCGGCGGCTTGCTGGAAGTGCAACCGGACCGGGTCACGGTACTGGCTGATTTAGCTGTTCGCAGTAAGGACCTGGATGAGGCTAAGGCCAAGCAGGCGATTGCTCAAGTCGAACAAGACAAAGAAAAGGTCAAAGGCGATATTGATATTGCGCGTGTTCAGGCTAAATTGTCGGCCTTGAGTGCGGAGTTGCAATTTATCAAGAAGTTACATCAAGAAAAATAATTCGCTCCACTCGAAAAAAAAACGGAGACGTTCGAAAAAAACTCGGACGAATCCGTTTTTTTGCTTTAGGATTGAAGGTGTATCAGGATTCATTCCTACAAGGAGGCTAGAAAATGGCAGTTTCCGAAGTTATCCAAGTTTGTACGGATGGCAGTCCTCTTTCGGACAAAGCCGTTCAAGAAGCTATTACCATGGCTCAGAAAATGCAGTTGCCGCTTGTGGCCGTGACGGTTGTATCCGGAAAAGCCTCGGAGCAGGATGCGGTGCGCACGCGTCTGACATCAATCGCACAGAAAGCCAAAGAGGCCGGAGTACCTTGCGAACTCGTAGCAGAGCAAGCACGTGCCCCCTATGAGGGCATCATTGCCGTAGCCCGCAGAAAACATGCGCGTCTGATTGTCATGGCAAGCCGAGGTCTGGGCTCAATTGAGTCGGTTTTTCTCGGGTCCGAAACACAAAAGGTTTTAGCCAGCGCAGACCGCCCGGTTTTGGTTGTTCGCTAAAGTAATTTAGCAAGCAGTAGGGTTGCGTTTGCTCCGCGCAGACACAGTCGTTTGTCCCGACTTGTCTGACCGGATACGAGGGTGATTGACGAGCGGGGCAATCCGATTTTTTTCGAGAGCCAACGGACAAGGCGTTCGTTGGCTTTTCCGTCCACGGGGGGCGCCGACAGGCCCAGTTTCAGTCGGCCGTTAAATTCCCCTGCCGAGCCCTCGCGTTTAGCACCCGGTTGAACGTGTATATCCATAAGGACACCGTCTTCGGTTTGTTTAAGCCAAGTCGGTAATGAAACGGTTTTATGTAGAACGCAGGAATCCATGGAACAAAAAAACGATACTTTTTTACGAGCGCTTAATCGCGAGAACACAGAATATACCCCAATCTGGTTGATGCGACAGGCAGGTCGTTTTCTCCCGGAATACCGTCGTGTGCGGGAGGCATGCGGTAGTTTTATGGCTTTGGCTCGCAATCCTCGGGCTGCCACGGAAGTGACCTTGCAACCGGTGGATCGATTCGGATTGGACGCGGCAATCTTGTTTTCAGATATATTGACCGTTCCAGACGCAATGGGTTTAGGTTTGGACTTTGTGCCCGGGCAGGGACCGCGATTTGCTCGACCGGTGCAAGACGAGGCAGCCGTGGCTTCCTTGTATGTTCCGGATCCGACTCGGGAGTTGCGGTACGTGATAGACGCCGTTTCAAGCATTCGTCGGGCGTTGAACAATCGAATTCCCTTAATCGGATTTTCCGGCTCTCCGTTTACCTTGGCCTGTTACATGGTTGAGGGGTGTTCGTCTCGGGACTTTCCACGGACGAAAGAGATGCTTTATCGCCGACCGGACCTGTTAAATCGAATTCTTCAAATCAATACGCAGGCAGTAGCACAATACCTGCTTGCACAGATTGAGGCCGGAGCACAGGCGCTTCAACTCTTCGATACTTGGGGTGGGATCTTAAGTGGACCGGCTTTTGAGTTGTTTTCTCTGCAGCCGATTCGGAATGTTATCGGACGAATTCGTCGAGATACTCTCGGTCGCCATGTGCCGATTATTGTCTTTACCAAGGGGGGCGGACAGTGGTTAGAGGCACTTGCGGGCAGTGGTGCCGATTGCATCGGAGTTGACTGGACGGTCAACTTAGCGATGGCTCGTGACCGAACAAAAGGTGTTGTGTGTCTTCAGGGGAATATGGATCCTACGGTTTTGCTCGCCGGAGATCAAGCGATCGAAAAAGAGGCACACAGGGTTTTAGACGAGTTCGGCACGGTCGACAAGAACGTGGGTCACGTATTTAATTTAGGACACGGAATCTTGCAGTCGACACCGCCCGAGGCCGTTGCGACGCTGGTCCAGGTTGTACAGGCATACTCGAGGCGCTATCACAGGAAAAAGGAGGTTCTGTGCTAAGTTTTTCACAGGGATAGGAGCCCAATTCACAGAAAACGAAGATAAAGAAAAAAGTGGAAATTTTGAAAAGATCGCGACGAAACACTTTGATTTTAAACAAATCCACGGATAATCAGTCTTTGTAAAAAAATTGTAAAACAGCAAACTTTTCCCAAAAAGGCAAGAAGTTTTTCACAAAGTTTTCCACAGGCGGTGGACTGGGGTTGAAAAGCTGAAGTTTTTCAATTTGTTAACGTCTGTGGAGAATCCGAAGCCTGTGGAAAGACCGAAACGAATGCTGTGGATAAGTGCTTTATGCAACACACACTAACCGATCAATTTGTACGTGTTATCGTCCAAGCGCCTATCGGGCCTTTGGACTATCGAGTTGACGAAACCACGAACGTTGCCGTCGGGGATCGGGTGCTTGTGACGCTCGGTACACGTCATGTTGTCGGAATTGTCGTCAAGGTGACGGCGTTTTCTGCTGTTGAAAGTCGCAAATTGAAAAAAGTAATTCGCGTGCTCGGCGAAACTGTTCCGTTTAGTCGAGAGTGGTTGGAGTTGACGCGATTTACGGCGAATTACTATGTTCGTTCCTGGGGTGAAATAGCGCTTTCTTCGCTACCCCGTTTCTTCAGACTTCTGCCGCGAGCTAGAAGAGAAGCGTCCCTGAAGCGGATTCGCGAAATCACACAGCCTAAAACGTTAGCAGGCACAATTCCACCCCTAAATACAGAACAACAAGAGGCTGTTCGTGTCGTTAGTAGCGCATCCGGGTTTTCTCCGTTTGTTTTATTCGGAGTTACTGGGTCGGGCAAGACGGAAGTGTACTTGCAAATTATGCAAGAGGTTCTTCGAAAGAAACCGGAAAATCAAGTGCTTTTGCTTGTTCCGGAAATTAATCTTACGCCTCAACTCGAAGAGCGAGTCCGGGAGCGATTCCCCGATCAGATGGTTGTCACGCTCCATTCGGCTTTAAACGACGGGGAACGTGCTCGCAATTGGCTTGCCGTGCATGAAGGCCGCGCTCGAATTCTTGTCGGCACGCGATTGGCGATTTTCGCCAGTTTTCGACACCTGTCCTTGGTTCTTGTCGACGAGGAACACGACGATAGTTATAAATCTGACGACGGAGCACGATTTTCTGCACGGGATTTGGCGATTAAACGGGCGCAAATGAACGCTGTTGCTTGTGTTTTGGGATCGGCGACACCATCACTTGAAACGTGGGATAAGGTACAAAAAGGTCTCTATCGAGTACTTCGCCTCTCTCATCGGGCCGTCAAAGAGGCGAAGCTTCCGGAAATCGCCGTTGTCGACAGGCGCAACGAGCGCGGAGCGGTTTTTGTTTCCGAGGTGCGTGAGGCCGTCGATGAGACTTTAAGGCAAGGACGACAGGTTCTCATCTTTATCAACCGCCGAGGATATGCGCCGACAGTAACTTGTCCGGCTTGCGGATGGGTCAGCCGTTGTTTGCACTGCTCCGGATTTACGGTTTTCCATAAAAAAGAGGGACGCTTGGTTTGCCATCATTGTTCGGCAAGTTACCCGGTTCCTGAGCGTTGTCCTACGTGTGGCAATCCCGGGCTGGAGTCTGTCGGCACAGGCACTCAAAGAATTGAAGAGGCGCTTAATGTGCTTTGGCCCGATGCGCGTGTACTGCGCATTGACCGCGACAGTGTGCGCACAAAAAGTCAGGCTCAAAAAGCTTTTTCCGATGTGCATACCGGCAAGGCCGATATCGTTGTCGGGACACAAATGATTTCAAAAGGGCACGACTTTAAGCGCGTCGGTCTAGTGGTTATTTTAAATGCCGATGCGCTTCTTGTCAGTCCGAGCATTAAGGCCGAGGAACGTCTTTTTTCTCTCTTACTGCAAGTTTCCGGACGGGCCGGTCGATCGGGAGATCCCGGTCGCGTTTTGATTCAAAGTCGCTTTCCCGAGCACCCCCTTTACAGGGAAGTCATGGCTCAGGACTACGAAGCTTTTGCTAAGAGGGCGCTTTCAGAGAGATATGAAGCACGCATGCCGCCTTTTGTCCGACAGGCGCTACTTCTTTCACGCGCTAAGACCTTGGAATGTGCTTTGGGATTTTTGGAACGGGCCCGGGAAACCGCCGAACGTATCAACCGTGGCCGTGTTGTCCTTTATGATCCCGTACCGATGTCACTCATGCGCCTTAAAGATGAGGAACGTGCGCAGTTGCTTGTTGAAGCAATGACACGAGCGCAACTAAACGCCTTTTTGATTGAATGGGTTTCGGTTCTAGAAAATGAGCACAATGTCTTTTGGACTGTGGAAGTTGATCCGGCAGACCTGTAGTGCGGTTTTATGCGCACAGGTATAATGCCGAGCGTTGTCTCCGTAGTTCAACTGGATAGAATGCGGCCCTCCGAAGGCTGTGATGTGGGTTCGAGTCCCGCCGGAGGCACCAGAATTCCTTGTAAGCCGGGGAAGTTTTTCCGCCGGCTTTGCTTTCTATAGGCTTTCCCCTGTGCAATCGCAGCAAGAAAAACAAGAAAAGAAGGTCTCTTTCGGATTTCGGGAAGTCCCTGAGTCGGAAAAGGCGCATGATGTCAAACAGGTTTTCGATTCTGTCGCGAAGAAATACGATTTGATGAACGACTTACTGAGTTTCGGTTTGCATCGACTCTGGAAAAGAAAAACGATTCGTGCTTCGGGCTTAAAAAAAGGAAGTCGTGTCCTTGATATTGCGTCGGGGACGTGCGATTTGGCTTTGGCGTTTTCGCCGATTGTCGGAAAAACAGGGCAAGTGTGGGCAACGGATATTAACTATGCCATGCTCTCGGAGGGGGCTAAGCGTATTGCACGAGCCGATTCGGGCGCGCATGTCGTTCAGTGTGACTGCGAGAGTCTTCCGTTTGCCGATAACACGTTTGATGTTGTTACGGTTTCGTTCGGATTACGCAACATGACGCACAAGGAAAAAGCACTTTGCGAAATGCTACGAGTGACGAGGCCGGGAGGGCGTGTTCTGGTCCTTGAGTTTAGCCATTGTTGGAAGATTCTCCGTCCGTTTTATGATTTCTACTCTTTTACCGTAATGCCCAGGCTCGGAGCACTCGTTGCCGGAGATGCAAAAAGTTACAGATATTTAGCGGAATCCATTCGTGTACACCCGGATCAAAAGACCCTGGCTGATATGATGCGCAAAGCGGGGTTTAGTCAAGTGTTCTGGAAAAACCTGACATTCGGGGTGTGTGCTCTGCATATCGGACTTAAATCCTGAAATATTTTCCCGAGTTTCGAAACAATCGGGCTTTTAACGACATTTACGCTATAGACTCATGAAGAAATTTTTTGCACTCCTGGCCGTGACTTTTTTGCTTGCCTCTTGCGTGGCAGAGGCTGATGCTGCGATGCGCTTCGGCGGCGGTCGCAGTTTCGGACGTTCAACGAGCAGTTTGTTTCAAAAGGCTCCGGCCCCTAAACCCGGCCTTGCCGGACAGACGGCACCCGGCGCAAGCAAAGTAGCCCCCGGCGCAACCAAGCAAAATGCCTCTGCGTCGGCTTCGGCTAAAACGGCGGCCCCGGCTGCGACGGCCCGCCCCATGGGCGGCATGCTTATGGGCATTGCGACATTTTTTGGAATCGCGGCACTTGTGAGCGCTCTGGGTCTTTCTGCCGGATTTGCCCAAGTTTTGACGGCGCTTGCGATCGGTCTGCTGATTTATTTCGGTTTGCGTTTTGTTGCGGGACGTTTTTTGGCTTCTCGCGTCTCTGAAACACAGCGTCAGCAGACGAGAAATTGGCAGGAGACGGCCGATCACGGGCAAACGCGACCCGGAAGTGCTATGGACAGTTTCTCTTCGGCAGGTATTGAGTCGCTTTCAATCCCTGCAGGTTTTGATGCCAAGGGTTTTGAGAGTGAGGCGCGAAAAAACTTTATTCGGCTTCAAAAGGCTTGGGACAAGGCAGATGTGATTTCCGTTGCGGATTTCATGACGAATGACTTTTTTATTGCGCTTACGCATGAGTTGCGCAATCACGGCACGCAGGTCCAGACAAGTGAAATTGTCAATCTGACGGTGCGTCTGCTTGGTGTTGTGCATGAGAAAAGTGAATATGCCGCCGTGGTGTCCTTCAATGGGGCAATGAAGATTAACGGCCAATTCGAGCAAGTCAGCGAGCGATGGCTCCTTATTCGTGCCGATGATGAATCCACCGGCTGGCTTTTGGCCGGCATTGAGCAGGTCTGAGCGCTTTTGACGCGCCGACGCGCGCAAAGAGGCAACAAACGTACGGTCATCATGAAGCTTCACTCGGGACTGGATCGGCGAGAAACGGCTTGGATGTGTGGAATAAAATGACCAAAATCGCAGACTAACCGCAATTGAGTAAAGGAGTCTTCCCGATGGAACATGCTGAAGCGAAGTTGCGCCTTACAGAGGTCATGACGCAACTGACCGCCTATTTTGGCAAACATCTTCCCGACGATGTTTTAAAACGCCTGACAGAGCTCAAGACTGAGCAAAAAAGTGAACTCTCATCTCTGGTATACGACACGATGTTTCGGGATTTGGCACTTGCTGATGACCGAGATGTTCCCCTGTGCCAAGATACGGGTGTCATTCAATACTTTATCGAGTGCGGGGCAGACTTTCCGTACCTAGGAGATCTCCCGCAGGTTCTTACGATTGCAACACGCGAGGCAACGAAAAAAGCGCCGTTGCGACACAATGCCGTCGAGATTTTCGATGAAAAGAACACGGGAACCAACACGGGCTATCGCATCCCGTGGCTCGATTGGGATATTGTCGAAGGTGATGCGTGCACAATCCATTGTTACATGGCAGGAGGCGGTTGCTCACTACCGGGTGTTGCGAAGGTTCTCATGCCTGTTGAGGGCTACGAAGGCATTCTTCGTTTTATCTTTGATATGGTGACTGAACGAGGTATCAATGCTTGTCCTCCTCTTTTATTGGGTGTGGGTATCGCAGGGTCTGCTGAAGTCGCATCCCGCCTGAGCAAAAAGGCGCTGATGCGGCAGATTGGGACTCATAACCCCAATCCGAAGGGCGCGGACTTTGAGCGTCTTATTGAGGAAGGTTTAAATGAGCTCAATATCGGACCGCAGGGTCTTACCGGAACTCATTCCGTGATGGCGGTGCATGTTGAACAGGCTGCGCGTCATCCCTCGTGTCTGGCCGTCGGGCTTTCTACGGGATGCTGGGCTCATCGTCGTGCAACGATTCGATTTGCTTCGGATTTATCTTACGAAGTCCTTACACATAAAGGGGCGAAATTATGAGCACCAAGCTTCTTAAAACACCGATTAAGGCTGAAGATCTCGAGGACATTCACGTAGGAGACATCATTTATTTGACGGGCACTCTTGTGACTTCGAGAGACTGTGTGCATACGCGCCTTGTTAAGCAAGGACGACAACTGCCGGTTGATCTAAAAGAAAAGGCAATTTTTCATGCCGGTCCCATCATGCAAAGCGACAAAAGCTCACCTTCAGGATACAAAGTTGTTTCCATCGGCCCGACGACGTCCATGCGCATGGAAAAGTTCGAGTATGAATTCGTTCGTGAAACCGGTGTGCGCCTTATTGTCGGAAAGGGCGGAATGGGTCCTAACACGGTTCGGGCATGTTCGGAATTTAAGGCACTTCATTGTGTATTTCCGGGCGGATGCGCGGTCGTGGCTGCAAGTTGTGTTGAGGAGGTTCAAGATGTCCAGTGGCACGACTTAGGGATGCCCGAAGCGATGTGGGTCATGCGTGTAAAGGAGTTCGGCCCGTTGATTGTTTCTATTGATACGCATGGCGAAAATCTTTTTGAAAAGAACAAAGTGCTTTTTAATGAAAGAAAGAAGCCCATTGTTGAACGCCTTATCCCGAAAATCGAATACATTGACTAAGTCGGGGGCTGTCGGCGCTGTTTCTTGCTTCAGCGTTCTTTCGTTTCGATGAAGAACAAAGACCGAGATTTTCTCGGTTTTTTGTTGTCGACGGAGCGTTTTTTCGTGTTGCCAGAATGCGACGCCTGAAACGGGAGCTATAGGTATTGATTTCAAGTAGATCGCATCAAAACCCCTGTAAACATTGGCATTTCCGAGAGGGCTCCTTTTGGAAAAAAGAGTCAAACGAGCCGTTTTTCGGGGTGAGAAATCGGCCAAAGTTTGACCTCGATGAAACTTTCGGGGATTTCTCCAAAAAAAATCGAATCACGGGAAATTTTTCCGTGATACCTCCCTATACTGCGCCTCCGCAAAAAAAATTTCCGTCTTCCCTTGTGTTAAAGGCGCATCGGAGGACTTCTGCAAGAACCTAAGTCGTTACGCTTTTTTGGAGATTTGCTAATGACTAGCCTGATCGTACTGGTTTGCTTATATATGCTGGTTTCGATCGGCATAGGATTGTGGGCGGCTCGCCGCGTAAACAATACCGCCGATTATGCTTTAGCCGGACGTTCGTTGCCCTTGATGATGGTCATCGCAACGACATTTGCCACGTGGTTTGGCAGTGAGACAGTGCTCGGTCTTCCCGGTCGTTTTATCGAGGGAGGCATTGCCGGTGTCGTCGAGGAACCGTTCGGGTCCGGAGCGGCTCTGATTCTCGTAGGCGTTTTCTTCGCCCGAAAGCTCTACCGCATGAATCTTCTGACAATCGGAGATTTTTATCGTCGTCGCTACGGTAAGAAGATTGAACTTGCGTGTTCCGTTTTTATTATCCTCTCCTATTTGGGCTGGGTCGGGGCGCAGGTTGCGGCCTTGGGATTGGTGATTAACCTGCTGACCGAAGGCGCAATCAGCGTTTCGCTCGGCATGATGATCGGGACGTTTGTGGTGCTTTTTTACACCGTCTACGGCGGGATGTGGTCCGTTGCGTTTACCGACTTTTTGCAAATGGCCGTTATTATCGCCGGCTTGATTGCCGTGGCTGTAGTGGCAGGTGATATGGCAGGCGGACTCAACAACGTAGTGTCCTTTGCTCAAAGTCGAGACTTGTTCCATGTATTCCCGGAAATGACGTTCCACGGATGGATTTTCTGGATCTCCGCCGCAATGACGATGATGATCGGGTCAATCCCTCAGCAGGATGTTTTCCAACGTGTGATGAGTGCTAAGGACGAAAAGACGGCGACACGCGGGCCGATTCTCGGCGGTTGCTTCTACATCCTTTTTGCATTTGTGCCGATGTTTATCGTTTGTGCTGCCGTTCTTGCCATGCCCGGAGTCGGTCAGACACTCCTGACAACGGATCCGCAGTTGTTGCTTCCGACGCTTGTGCGCGATTACATGCCCGTCTGGTTGCGTGTTTTGTTTTTCGGCGCTGTTTTGTCGGCCGTGATGTCGACGGCGTCGGCCACGATGTTGGCTCCGACGACAACGTTTGTGCACAACGTATTGCGAAACTACATCACGATTAAACCGAAAGATGAGTTGCTGTATTTCCGCGGTGCTCTTGTGATTTTTGCCTCGGCTGTTTTGGCCTACAGCCTTTGGTTTGAGGGTACGGCGATTTACGATATGGTGGCGATGGCCTATCAGTTCCCGGTTGTCGGTGCTTTCTGGCCGCTCGTTGCCGGCATTTACTGGAAGAGGGCGACGACACAAGGCGCCTGGGTTTCGATTATTTTCGGCGCGATTACCTGGACGATTCTGACGGTAACGCCTCTTGGCGAGATTATCCCGAGCGTTCTCGGAGGATTTGTCGTGGCTTGTGTCGGCATGGTTGTCGGAAGTCTCGTTCCGACACGCTACAACGAGAAAAGTCGTCAGATGTATCTGGCTACCGAGTTTTCGACTCAGGCTTAAAGCGCTGTTTTACAAGACGGGGATCGGTTTTAAATCGGCCCCGTTTTTTTTGTCCTTACCTGTCACCGGGTCGATCTTAACCGTACAATGTTTTCTGTTTAGTGCAAACCCGCCCGAAAGTTACCGTTTGAAAAGGGCGTAAAACAAAAGAGGAAAATTTATGATAAATGTCGTTATTCTGGCCGCCGGCCAGGGTAAGCGTATGCATTCGCGCTTGCCGAAAGTGCTTCAGCCGCTTGCCGGAAAACCCATGATCGAACATGTTCTTGATACGGTCGATACCTTGGGTGATGTGGCAAAGACAATCGTAGTTGTCGGGCACTTAGCCTCTTTGGTGCAAGAAAGCCTTAAATCCCATTCTGATTTACAGTTTGTTCTTCAGGAGCCACAACTTGGAACCGGGCATGCGCTGCAACAGGCATTGGGATGTTTAGATGCGGCTGCCGAGCAAACGCTTGTTTTGTTAGGAGACGTTCCCCTCATTCAAACAGAGACCGTTGAGCGCTTAAGAGCGGCGGCGGGTGATGGAATGGCCCTTTTGACAACAGTCCTTCGCAATCCGACCGGGTACGGGCGCATTCTTCGTCAAAAAGGGCGCATCGTGGCGATTGTCGAACAAAAAGACGCAACGGAGGGGCAAAAGCAAATTCGTGAGGTCAATACGGGCATTATGCTTTTGCCGACGGCACGCCTGGCCGGGTGGCTTTCCGAGTTAAAGTCCAGCAACGCCCAAGGCGAGTATTACCTGACGGACATAATCGGATTGGCGGTACGCGACGGTGTTCGGATTAATTCGGCACGTCCGCGTCGCAGTTTTGAAGTCGAAGGGGTTAATTCGAAAACGCAACTGGCGCGTCTGGAAGGCATTTGGCAGGATCATTTGGCCGAAGAGCTTACAGAAAGCGGCGTGACGGTCATTGACCCGTCTCGTCTTGATATTCGTGGAAAGTTAAGGTGCGGAACGGACGTCAGCATCGATGTCGGATGTATCTTTCAGGGCACTGTTGTGCTCGGCGACGGCGTGCACGTCGGTCCGTATTGTGTTATCGAAAATGCTCAGATTGCCGCAGGGACAACGATTGATGCTTTTTCGCACATTGTCGGTGCTAAGGTCGGAGAAAATGCCAAGATCGGCCCCTTTGCGCGGTTACGCCCCGAAGCTGAGCTTTCCGATGACGTGCATGTCGGAAACTTTGTGGAAATCAAAAAATCTTTTATCGGAAAGGCATCGAAAATTAATCACTTGTCGTATATCGGCGATACACAGATGGGTGAGCGCGTCAATATCGGAGCCGGCACTATTACGTGCAATTACGACGGTGTGCACAAGTCTCGTACCGTAATCGGAGACGATGCCTTTATCGGATCGGATACGCAACTGATTGCGCCCGTAGCAGTCGGCGCAGGGGCTACGCTCGGGGCCGGGACGACGCTGGCGAAGGATGCGCCGGCCGGAAAACTTACCATCAGTCGTGTGCGGCAGATGACCGTGGACAACTGGACACGTCCGCAAAAGGCTGAAAAGTAACAATCTCGGGAGAAAAACGATGTGTGGAATTGTTGCTGGAGTCAGCTTACGAGACGTTGTGCCGGTCCTTTTGGAGGGGCTGCGCCGTTTGGAGTATCGCGGATACGACAGTTGTGGTGTCGCCGTCTGCGAAGATAACCAGATTTCTCGCGTGCGGACGGTCTTACGCGTAAATGACTTGTGTCGACAGGTCAAAGAAAAGGGGTTGCACGGCACACTGGGCATCGCGCATACTCGATGGGCGACGCACGGGGGACCGGTTGTGGCTAATGCGCATCCGCATATCGCGGGCGGGCGCATTGCGCTCGTGCATAACGGAATTATCGAAAACTACGCTGAATTGCGCGAAGAGCTCAAAAAGACCGGCGTCGTCTTTGAAAGCCAGACGGACTCGGAAGTTTTGGCGCAACTTGTGAATTTTTACTACGACGGAGACCTTCTGGAAGCCGTAAAAAAAGCGCTTAATCGCGTACGCGGCGCGTATGCGATTGCCGTGTTTTGCAAAGAGGAACCCGGGCGTCTTGTCGGGGCTCGTCTTGGATCTCCCTTAGTGCTCGGACTGGGCAATCAGGAAAATTTCCTTGCAAGTGATGCAATGGCCATTGCAAACGTTGTCGAAAACATTGTGTATTTGGCCGACGGCGATGTCGTTGACGTGACGCGCGAACGGTATGCTGTTTACGAGCACCACGCGCAGCACTATGTCGAGGCCCTTCGCAAAGTTGTACATCTGGAGGGTTATGCAGGCGCTGCCGAGCTCGGTCCGTATCGGCACTATATGCAAAAGGAGATTTTCGAACAACCTAAGGCCGTGGCCGATACGCTTGATTCCGTGCAAACGATTTGCCCGGAAATCTTCGGATCCGATGCTGCAAAAATTCTCCCGAAAGTGCGCCGAGTTCTCCTGTTAGCCTGCGGCACAAGTTTTTATGCGGCTTCCGTGGCGCGGTATTGGCTCGAGGGCATCGCCGGGATTCCCGCTTCGGCGGAAATTGCCAGCGAGTATCGCTATCGAACTCCTGTTGCTTCCGATGACACACTCGTTGTTACGATTTCTCAGTCCGGAGAAACCGCGGATACGATTGCTGCATTAAAGTACGCTAAGTGTCTGGGGATGGACAAAACGTTGGCTATCTGTAACGTTGAACACAGCGCGCTTGTTCGTGAATGTGCTCTGCGATTCTTTACGCGAGCCGGTGTGGAAATCGGCGTGGCAAGTACGAAGGCGTTTACGACGCAGTTGGTGGCGCTTTACCTGTTGACCTTGGTACTTGCAAAGTTAAACGGACGTCTGCCAGAGCAATCGGAAGAATCACGCATGGCGCGCTTGCGGCATATCCCGACGGCCATTATGAGCGTTTTAGCTTTGGAACCGCAAATTATTGCTTGGGCCGAACGTTTTGCCACAAAAGATCATGCGCTTTTCCTCGGGCGAGGCATACATTTTCCTATCGCTTTGGAAGGTGCGCTCAAACTCAAAGAGATCAGTTACATTCATGCTGAGGCGTACCCGGCCGGGGAGCTCAAACACGGTCCCTTAGCTCTTGTCGACGCCAAGATGCCTGTTGTGACCATCGCGCCTAACGACGAGTTGCTGGAAAAACTCAAGAGCAATATGCAAGAAGTTCGGGCGCGTGGCGGAGAATTGTATGTATTTGCCGACAGCGACACACACATTGTTTCTTCCGAAGGGATGCACGTGATTCGCATGCCGGAAAACGACGGCGATTTAAGTCCGATTTTGCACGTCGTGCCGCTTCAGCTTTTGGCCTATCACACGGCACTTGTGCGCGGAACCGATGTTGATAGGCCGCGCAATTTAGCCAAGAGCGTGACGGTTGAATAGACGTTCTGCTCCGGTTGCAAGAGAAGCGGGGCCTGGGGCCCCGTTTCGTTGTGCGCGCTGCTCGCTCGATACCCGGTGTGTTTTCTAGGTAGCTTTCCCTAGAACAGGCCTCAAAAAAGGGATTTGAAGTGTAAATATTTCCACCGGTACAGGAAAAATTTCTCCGAATCTGTACAATGCTGAATCCTCGTTCAGTCCGGCGTAAAATTGCCGATAGGACTATGGATTCATTGAAAGAGTTCCTTTCTAGGAGAAGGATGTGATGTTGTTTGCTACCCGTTCGAAGATTCTGATGCTGACTTTTGTGACAGCGCTCGCGACAGGACTGACCGGTTGCCATAAGCAGGTTGCCGAGCAGGGGCCGCGCGCAACGCCTGTCGGAGTGCAAGTGGCTGCATTGTCTGACGAGGTCGTTCGTTCCGAACTTCCCGGTCGCCTGACGGCTTACCGCACGGCGGAAGTTCGTCCTCAGGTGACCGGTATTATCCTTAAGCGCCTTTTTGAGGAAGGCTCACAGGTTCAGGAAGGTCAGTCGCTTTATCAGATTGATCCGACGCTATACAAGGCTGCCGTGTCTCAAGCTGCCGCTTCCGTTGCCCAGGCCGAAGCCAATTTACGGCTGGCGAAGGCTGATGCCAAGCGCTCGAAAACACTGCTTGCGTCCAAGGCAGTAAGCGAACAGGCGGATGAATCGGCTCAGGCCAAGTACAAGGTGGCACAGGCCAATCTCCTTGCGGCCAAGGCAGCACTGACAACGGCACAGGAAAATCTTCGATACACCGAAGTTAAGAGCCCGATTCCCGGGCGAGTTTCTCTTTCGGAGGTCACGCCCGGCGCTCTTGTGACGGCCAACCAAGCGGCTCGACTGACGGTTGTGCAGCAACTTGATCCGATTTACATGGATGTGCAACAGTCGTACGAGGCACTGGCGAAGTTAAAGGAACAGTTGGCTACCGGGTATTTAAAAAAGGATGCGAACGGAGCAGCGGATGTGACGATTACGCTGGCAGACGGGAAGGTTTATCCGTACAAAGGCAAACTCATGTTTAAAGATGCCTTAGTCGATGAAACAACAGGCTCCGTGCGACTTCGTGCAGTTTTCCCGAACCCGGACGGAACGCTTTTGCCCGGTATGTTTGCCCGAGCCAAGGCGGTTGACGGCGTGCGAGAAAAAGTGATTCGTATTAGCCAGAAGGCCGTTATGCGTGCTCAAAACGGTGACCCCTACGTCTTTGTCGTTAATAAGAGCAACCGCGTCGAATCGCGCAGTGTTGTTCTTCACTATGCCGACGGCGGCGATTGGATTTTGGAAAAAGGTCTGAATGCCGGGGACGTTGTGATTGTCGACGGAACACTTCGTGTACGAGTCAATGATTTGGTGAGCATTAAAAAGGATAGCGCGCCCGCCGCGCCGACAGCCAAGTAGGGCTTTAAGAGGTTTGGTGTATGTTAAGTCGTTTTTTTGTTAACCGACCGATTTTTGCTTGGGTCATTGCCATTGTCATTATGTTGGCCGGTGCCTTGGCAAGCTTGACGCTTCCCGTGTCACAATATCCGAATATTGCTCCGCCGCAAATTCGCATTTGGGCTCAGTATCCGGGTGCGAATGCTGAGACGGTGGCGCGAACGGTAACGCAGATTATCGAAGAGAACATGACCGGACTTGACGGCATGCTCTACATGAGTTCGCAGTCCGATTCCGTCGGCATGGCGTCCATTCGCATTACGTTCGAGGCCGGGACTGATCCGGACATTGCTCAGGTTCAGGTCCAAAACAAGCTGTCGGTTGTTGAAGCGAAGTTGCCCGAGTCAGTGCGTCGTATCGGTGTGACGGTCGAAAAAAGTGCACCGTCGTTTTTGATGGCTTTCGCCTTTTACGACAAAACGGGAAAGCTAACCGGACACGATCTCGGTGATTTTTTAATTAATAACATCAAAGAACCGATTTCTCGTGTGCAGGGTGTCGGTGACGTTCAATGTTTCGGGGCCTCGTATGCGATGCGCATTTGGGTCGATCCCGACAAGCTGTTCAAATACAACTTGCAGCCTTCGGATGTTGTCAATGCCGTAGCAGCACAAAACGTTCAGGTTGCCGCAGGTGACGTCGGTGCGGCTCCGGTCAATAAAGAACGGCTGATTACGGCCAAGATTCGGGCCAGTTCCTTGATGGAGCGCCCTGAGCAGTTCGAGCAAATTGCTCTTGTCACGAAACAAGACGGGACCGTTGTTCGCATTAAAGATGTTGCACGCGTAGAACTCGGGAGCCAGTCGTACCAGTTTGACGGCATTTACCAAGGGCAGAGCGCATCGGGTATGGCCATCAGCTTGGCGGGCGGGGCCAATGCTAAACGTGTTGCCGCCGATGTTCAGGCCAAACTCGAAGAGTTAAGACCGTTTTATCCCGAAGGTGTCGAACTGAAGATTGTCATGGACACGACGCGCTTTGTCGACGCGGCCATGCATGAAGTCATTAAGACGCTCATTGAAGCTATTTTGCTTGTCATCTTCGTGATGTACCTGTTCTTGCAAAACGCGCGGGCTACGATTATTCCGACCATTGCCGTTCCGGTTGTGTTGCTCGGCACGTTGGCGGTGATGGGCATCCTGGGCTTTTCTATCAATATGCTCACGATGTTCGGACTTGTGCTGGCAATCGGTCTGCTTGTCGATGACGCGATTGTTGTGGTCGAAAACGTTGAACGCGTGATGGATGAAGATCAGTCGGACCCGCATGTGGCAACCGTTAAGTCGATGCAGCAAATCACCGGAGCGCTCGTCGGTATCGCAATGGTGCTTTCGGCTGTGTTTATCCCGATGGCCTTTTTCGGAGGCTCAACCGGCGTGATTTACCGGCAGTTTTCGGTGACGATTGTTTCGGCCATGCTTCTTTCCGTTGTTGTGGCCGTGACGCTGACTCCGGCTTTGTGTGCATCCATTCTCCGACAGAAGGTCGCTGGGCAAGAGCCGACGCACGTACGCTTTTTCATGGCGTTTAACCACGGCTTTCACTTGTTTAGTCGCTTTGTCTGCCGTGTCGTGCACGGTTTGTCGCGTCGAATCAAGATGCTTGTTGTGATTTACGGGTTGCTTCTTGCGCTTGTTGTGTGGGGCTTTGCCCATTTGCCCAGTTCGTTTATGCCGCAGGAAGATCAGGGCGTACTGCTCTTTACGGGAACGACACCTCCGAGTGCGACGGCCGGTCGTACCGATGCAGTCCTCAGACATGCTTCGGATGTAATTCTCAAACAAGAAAAGGACAATATCGAATCGACATATTTCGTGCGCGGTTTCTCATTTGGCGGAACGGGAGAAAACATGGCACTCGGATTCATGGAGCTGAAAGACTGGAGCGTGCGTAAGAAGGCCAGTCAGGCGATTTCCGCTATCCAAGGGCGTGTTCAGGCTCGTTTGTTCGGCCCGGATCTCAATGACCTCGTCGGTTATGTGTTCCCGCTCCCGGCGGTTCCGGAACTGGGTGTGGCCGAGGGATTTGACTTTTTCTTGGAAGATCGCAACGGACTGGGCCATGACCGCC